>Ga0209720_1002607_pt1 | contig 13204 bp, 8 predicted proteins | sample AD_JPNMR3_MetaG_FD_184426 | JGI IMG/M metagenome (GOLD analysis project Ga0209720, IMG submission 184426) | Active sludge microbial communities of municipal wastewater-treating anaerobic digesters from Japan - AD_JPNMR3_MetaG (SPAdes) (version 2) | ecosystem: Engineered > Bioreactor > Anaerobic >...
CTTAAATATGCAGATCTGGAAGAGCCGCGGACAGATAAAGTAAGTAAAAGTATAGGATTCTAGGAGGTACCATGAAACATGAAAGAAAAATAACTCAGAAAATGGTGGAGGCTGCCTTGATCATGAAACAGATCAATGGCGAAATGATTCAAACCGTTCCGAATAATGTGGATTTGAAATATGTCTATTGCGCTAATTTTACTAAAAGTGTGATCAACGGTGTTACTCCTGAGATGTTTTGCTGTGAATTGATTCGTGGTGATGGAGGTGAACTGAGGAATGCTTCAGGATCAGCACCAAAGTTTAATTCAATTGTATCCTCAGCATCAATGGCTGTAAGTACTTTTGCCCCATGGAAAAACCGGTTGAGTGAGTTATACATTGATCTTGGTTCACAGCAATTGACGGGATTCAAAAAACTGGAATTTGAGCACATTGCCAAAACTGCTATTCCCGGAGCTAAGAAGCATCCCAATATAGACGTTTGGTTAGAAAATGATGATACAATTCTTGCTATTGAGTGCAAGTTCTGCGAGATCCTATCTGAGAGAGATGAGAGAGCAAGCCTGAACCCTTCATATAAAAGGTTTGCCACTGAACAGAAAATGCACTCTCCTTGGGTAGAAGCGATTGATGTTGTCACAAACAAAAATGGCATTTCAAAATATCAGTTCTTTGATGCCGTTCAAATCATTCGTCACTACTTCGGGCTGGTAAACTCCGGGCAGAAAGAGAAGCATCTACTCTATCTATACTGGCATCCGGATAATGAGGACTGGATGGATATCCATCCTTATGGCACCCTCTTAAATGAACTTAAGGAGTTTTCAGATTTCGTTTCAATAGCCACTGACGTTAAGTTTCACTATATAGGCATAAACGAGCTGTGGGAGAAATGGTGTTTGAGTCCCAATTCTCAAGTAAAAGATCATGTAAAAGAGTTAATGAAAAAGTACTCAATAAAGATTAATAACTACTTCCCCTAAAAAAGGAGCTACAAATGTTAAAAGAATTCGATAACATCCGAACCAAAGATTTCAAACTATTTGATTGTAACCATGGCAAAAACCCAATAAATCCAATTGATGAGCGGTCTATGTCAAGGGACTTATTTAAGAAAAAAAAATTGCTATTAAACCATTCTAATCAACAGTTGCAAATAGAACTAATTGGTTATGAAGTGCCTCTTGGCACAAATATAAATGACCAGCAATTCATAGATTTAGTTGGTCTGGATGAATCCCATGTGCTATACATAATTGAAACAAAGAATAATAATTCTAAGGAAAAGCCTAGTGATGTAGTTAAAAATCAGATAAACAAATATTATGAAAGACTCAAGAAGTCCCTTCCCTACATCGTTGCTGAAATAAATCAGAATGAAGAACATCGTGATGTAAAGGTTGATAAAATAACCAAGATACTGCTTGCACCATTGATATATTTCCAAAAGCATGAATCAAATATTGAACTGGTTGATGATGATGTATTATTGTGCTATTTTGCAAAATCTATTGAATATTCCGACATAACATCAGTTTCTGATGATGATGGTTCCATTCGATTGTGTATCTATACCCCTGATTCTTTAGGCAATAGGTAAAAATCAGATGCTTCTTTATAAAGTATCAGTTAATCGTATGATAAACAGTCTGTTAAATACTCAAAAACTGAATACATATGACTTTCGTCAACCTAAACACCCACAGCGAATACAGCTGGCTGGATGGGACCTGCATCATTGATTATCTAGTGCAAAACTCTTATCTTTGTTATTTGTGGGAGGTTTTTTAATTCTTATTTGAATGAAAGTTAAAAAAATACATATCTGAGTAATCAGCATGCTTTTTATTCTTATACAGAACCTCTTATCTGTGTAATCTGTGTAATCTGTGAGAGATTTTTTACTTCTTATCTGTATAAAAACCAAATCTGCGTAATCTGCGTGCTTTCATTCTTATACCAAACCTCTTATCTGTGCTATCTGTGTTATCTGTGAGAGCTTTTTTTAATTCTTAAACCATATCTGCGTAATCTGCGTTATCTGCGTGCTTTGAATCCAATACAGAACCTTTTATCTGTGCTATCTGTGTTATCTGTGAGAGCCTTTTTTTAATTCTTTTCTTGGAGCTTATGTCCAGCTTATGTCCAACTCATGTCCAGCTTATGTCCGAAATCGGACATAAGCTCACCATAATCTCCTTATAAGGACGAGATAAACGCTAAAGAAGGGCGGAACATAGTTTATTTGCTTGACATAGGGCGGATTTATCAATTTTCGGTTATAAAATAAAAAGGATTTGTTAAATAATAGAGGATATGAATGGAAATCAGCAAGACTTATGAACCCCAACAAATAGAAAAGAAATGGTATGAATTCTGGGAAAAAAATGAGTATTTTAAACCCGCAGGAGACCCATCAAAACCTCCTTTCACCGTTCTAATACCACCCCCAAATGTTACTGGCATCCTCCATATGGGTCATGTTCTGAATAATACATTGCAAGATATTGTTGTGCGTTTTCATAGGATGCTGGGAGAACCTACTCTCTGGTTACCTGGAGTTGACCACGCTGGTATAGCTACTCAAAATATGGTAGAAAAAGAACTTGCCAAAGAAGGAAAAACAAGACAGGAAATTGGAAGAGAAAAGATGCTGGAACTCATCTGGAAATGGAAGGAAGAAAAAGGGAGTCATATCATAGACCAACTCAAAATGTTGGGTGCTTCTTGTGATTGGTCTCGTCTTCGTTTTACTATGGATGAGATGCTTTCCAGAGCAGTAAAAGAGGTTTTTGTCCGCCTTTATGAGGAAGGTTTAATCTATAAAGGAAAATATATTATCAATTGGTGTCCGCGTTGCGTGACTGCTCTGGCTAATGATGAGGTTGAATACAGTGAAGAAGATGGCAATCTATGGTATATTCGTTATCCTTTAACAGATGGCAGTGGCTATCTTGTTGTTGCCACCACTCGTCCTGAAACTATGTTAGGAGACACTGCAGTAGCCATTAATCCTCGTGATGAACGCTATAAACACTTAGTTGGCAAAGAGGTTGAACTTCCTTTAACTGGTAGAATAATTCCCATAATTGAAGACGATTATGTGGATATGGAATTTGGAACAGGCTGTGTGAAAGTTACTCCTGCTCATGACCCTAACGATTTTGAAATAGGTCAACGCCACAGTTTGCCTCAAATCCTGATAATGGATGAACAAGCAATTATGAATTCTGCTGCGGGAAAAGAATTTGTTGGTTTAGACCGTTTTGCCTGTCGCAAAAAAGTAGTTGAATTATTAACTCAACAGGGTTTACTGGAAAAAATAGAATCCTACACACATTCTGTAGGACATTGCTATCGTTGTGATACTGTAGTTGAACCCTATCTTTCTGACCAGTGGTTTGTTAAGATGAAACCACTTGCTGGACCTGCTATTGAGGTAGTAGAGAAAGAAGAAATCCGTTTTCAACCCGAACGCTGGACTAAAGTCTATATGCACTGGATGAATAACATTCGCGATTGGTGTATCTCCAGGCAAATCTGGTGGGGACACAGAATTCCTGTCTACTATTGCAATTCCTGTGGTAAGATGATAGTAGCCAAAGAAATGCCCTCTATCTGTCCTGACTGCAGAAATAATTCTTTTCATCAAGACGAAGATGTTTTGGATACCTGGTTTTCCAGTTGGCTATGGCCCTTCTCCACTTTTGGCTGGCCCGAAGAAACAGAAGACCTGAAGCGCTATCTTCCTACCCAGGTGCTCATTACTGCTCCTGAAATTATTTATCTCTGGGTTGCCAGAATGATTATGAGCACTCTGCATTTTGTCCATATCATCCCATTTCAAACAGTTCTTCTTCACGGCACGGTTCGGGATGAATATGGCAGAAAGATGAGTAAATCTCTGGGAAATTCTCCCGATCCTATTGATATAATTGATAGAGTTGGAGCAGATGCTCTACGTTTTTCTATGGTTTTTGGCACTCCTAAAGGTGCTGATGTAATTTTCAGTGAGTCCATTCTGGAAACTGGACGCAATTTTGCCAATAAAATCTGGAACGCCTATCGCTTTATAATGATGAATGTAACAGAAAGAGAACAATTACCCCCAAAAGAGGAACTCCAGATGGAACTTGCTGACCGCTGGATTTATTCTCGCTTGAATGAAACGGTAAGAAATACAGCTGAACATTATCAAAATCTGAGATTTAATGATGCAGCACAGTCAATTTTCCAATTCCTCTGGGATGAATTCTGCTCCTGGTATATAGAACTTTCAAAGGACCGACTGAACTCCAATGATGCCCTTTCTCGCAGCACCACTTTATATATTCTGCTTGATGTAATGCAAACTTCAATGCGTCTACTCCATCCTATTATGCCTTTTATCACTGAGGAAATCTGGCAAAACATTAAAAAAGTGTTTAATCAACCAGAAGAATCCCTCATTATAGCAGCTTTCCCTTCCTATGAGGAAAAGATGATTGACTCCGAAATTGCTGATGATATGTCCTTTATGCAAGAAGCCATCACCGCTGTTCGTAATCTCCGGAAAGAACTCAATCTCAATCCCGGAACCACTATTTCTCTGGTGATTAGAGTTGCAGAAGAAAGACAAAAAGACCTGATTGAACGTTATGCCACCTATTTCAGAAGGTTAGCAAAAGTAGAAAATATAGAAGTTGGATTGCAATTACCCAAGCCCAAACCCTCTATTGCTGCCGTAGTTCGTAATCTGGAAATCTTTCTTCCCCTGAAAGGAATAATTGACCTGGAGGCAGAAAAAGCACGCTTGAGTAAACAAGTAGAAAAACTGGAAAAAGAACTTCAAAGTGTTAAAAAGAAACTGGATAATCCCCATTTTCTTGCTAACGCAAAACCGGAAGTGGTAGCAAATGAACATAAACACTTTGAGGAAGTGAACATAAAACTATCCTTGACAAAAGAGCTTCTTGAGGATTTAAAGTAAGCATCTATACATAAATAAAATAGATAAAATATAAAGTGGGGCTATAGCTCAGCTGGGAGAGCGGAACGTTCGCAATGTTCAGGTCAGGGGTTCAATTCCCCTTAGCTCCACCATCTTATCATTAATCTCTCCTATTCTTCCTCTTTTTTGTATTAAGAAATCCACATCAGAAAATTATAAAAAAATTCTTGACGACTATTATTTAATTATTAATTAGATAATTTATGAGGATTATCTAACTTTATTAGAAAAAAGGGGATATTATGTTGCAAGAATATAATGGCGGTTTTAGAATTGGAAGCTTTTCTCTCTTGCTGCTCAATAAATGTTTTGGCACAAGTCTCGCACTTATTTACGGTAAGATAAATCCCCTGCAAAATTACTACTTGTTTTATGCATATGATTTAATATAATATAAAAAAACAAACACTCAGGTAAAAGGAGATTAAAAATGAAAACAAAATGCCTATTGTTTGTTTTGCTCGCACTCACGGTGTTGCTATCCGCTCAGGAAATCAGCACCTATCTTAACTTTTCTCATAGTTCACTTTGTCCCGATGGCTATCTTCGTTTAAGATGGTTAGATGAGACAGGAAATTCAGCAGCAACTCAATGCTTTTATAGTCTTAATGGCTCGGATTGGCAGTATACCTCTGCTTCTTCCCTTCAGGGAAATCAAATGGAAGCTGTCGTTCCTTATGAATTTGGTCAATCTCTTCGCTATCGCTTACGCACCCCAGTAAATATAGAAGGTGAACAGATTGTTTTTATGCACATTCCTTATTTGACTTCAGATGTCTTTCCGCCTTCTTTATCTCAGTTAGGTGAATTATCAACAGACCCTACCGGAGACTCTGACATACCTGACATTCCAGCTTTAGATCTCACTGATAGCTGGTGTGGTGTCTCTGAAACCAAACTTTATTCTGCAATGGCAAATGCCGCTAATGCTTTTCCACTGGTGCATAATATCACTTCCTATAATCTTTTTGCCACCTTCATCTTCAATCCCGAAACTATAATTGATACGCTTTGCTATGCTATGATTTACACCTTCAATATCCCTTCTGTCATCTCTCCCGGTCTATATAAAATGGGAATTGATCTGGAAGGTGTTGGACCTACTTCCTTTGTTCGGATTGGAGATATCCAGAGCACCGTTTCTAATGGTAAACTTATAATGGCTTGTAATATGTCTGATTTAATTAATGACTCCGATTTTGGAACTTGGCCTAACCTCACAAATGCTTTGATATTCACCAATATAAGCGTTAACTTTGGTTTATTGCAACAACAACCATATTTCTCGCAAGCAGATTTCACCTACCCTGGATTTTTATTATTCCAGAACTTTCATTATCAAGTAGACCAGAATACCCTGCCCCAACTAACTAATCTAACTTACAACTCTAACACTCACTTATTTGAGTTTGATTACACGGATAACGAGGAAGACTTCCCGCTTATAATGGAAGTAGAATTAGCCGGTGGTCAAATTTTGAATCCCATCACGCTTAATCCAGATTACAGTCAGACCGTTCACTATTCTCTACTCATACCAAATCCCTCTCAATACATCACCCTTCGCTGTAGCGATAATTTAAGTGATATAGTTGAAGTGGTATATGATACTACCACAGTGAACGATGACATTCTTCCTGTCCCAGCTTTGAAATGCCATATGCCCAATCCCTATAATCCTCTTTCTGGTCCTTGCAATATAACTATCAAAGGTTTGGATAAGAAACCAGTTAAGGTGGAGCTTTTTAATCTGAAAGGACAGCTTCTGGGAACTCTTTATGAAGGAAATCCTCTTGACGATAAATTGATGTTTTCTTTTGATGGAAGTATGAAAAATTTAAAATTGAATAGTGGCATATATATTATCCGAATACAACAGAATCAGAGAAATCTGCTACATAAATTTATTTTACAATAAAGGAGTTAACCTTCGCTAAGTAATGTTTATAGACTACGCAAAAATTACTATTAAAGCCGGAAATGGTGGTGATGGTATTATTAGTTTCCGGAAAGAAAAATATATTTCAAGAGGAGGTCCTGATGGAGGTAATGGAGGTCATGGCGGTTCCGTTATAGCTATCGGTGATGAAAATGTTAATACACTCCTCGCTTATAAATATCATAGAAAATTCTATGCTGAAGATGGAAAACCCGGTTCCAATGCTCGTAAAAGAGGATTAAGTGGAGATGATATTTACCTCCATCTGCCCTTAGGAACAGAAATCTATCAAATAACAGAAACTGGCGAAAGAATAAAAATCGCTGATATAACTACTCATAACGAAGAAATCATCTTAGCTCATGGTGGAAGAGGTGGAAAAGGAAACAGCAATTTTGCCACATCCACCAATCAAGCACCTCGCATTGCCACTCCTGGTAGAAAAACAAAAGAAATTGTCCTGGAATTAGTACTAAAGCTTATGGCTGATGTTGGTCTGGTCGGTTTCCCCAATGCTGGCAAATCTACCCTCTTAAGTGTCCTTTCTTCTGCTAAACCTAAAATCGCAGATTATGAATTTACCACTCTGGAACCTATGCTTGGCGTTGTCCCCGTTACCGAATATCAATCCTTTGTTATGGCTGATATTCCAGGAATAATAGAAGGAGCTCATCAAGGAAAGGGCTTGGGACATCAATTTCTACAGCATATTCAAAGAACCAGTGTCCTTCTCTTTCTCATTGATATCAACACTCCTGATCCTTTAGAAGCTTTCCGAACTCTCCACTCGGAACTTTATCTCTATGACCCCTTTCTGGATAAAAAACCAAGTTTAATAGTATTAAGTAAGCTGGACACAATTCCTGAAGAAGAAAGAAATGCTCGCTCTGCGGAACTTCAATCTTTGTTCCAGAAAGAATATGGTTTGGATGTCCTTCCCATCTCTGCTGTTGGTAATCTGGGAATTGAAGAACTTAAATGGACTCTCTATAATATGCTGGATAAAAAATGACTGATAAATTTAAGGCTTGGCTCTGTCTCAAATCCGCTTTCGGTACTAAACCTAAAACTGCTCTGGAACTGGTTAAAAAATATCCGCATCCAGAAGAATATGTGGGAAATTCTCAACATCCTATCTATGAAGATGATACTATTCCCCCTCAGATAAAAGAACAACTCCTTTCAGCTGTCCCTCATCCGCGTGAAGAACAGATTGCTAAACTCTGCGAACACTATGAGATTAATGCTATCTTCTATGGTGATGAAGATTATCCTTTAGCTTTAGCAAATATCATTTTACCTCCTCTCATTTTGTATTATCGTGGAGACCTACTTAAAGCCTTAAATAATATATCTTTAGCAGTAGTAGGAACACGAAAACCTACTGCTTATGGCAAAAATGCCTGTTCCAAACTCCTTGCTCCCGTTTGTCAAAGAGAAGTTACAATCGTTAGCGGTCTGGCTTATGGAATTGATACCGTCTCACATATTACTGCACTCCAAAATGGTGCTATGACTATCGCTGTACTTGCCAGTGGAGTAGAAAATATTTATCCTCCAGCTAATCGTGAACTTGCTAAGGAAATAATCAATAATGGAGCCTTAGTTTCAGAATATGAGCCCGGCACTAAACTGGAATCCTGGAATTTTCCCGCCAGAAATCGTATAATATCTGCTCTGGCTCCTGTAACTTTTGTGGTAGAAGGCTCTATGACCAGCGGTGCTATGATTACAGCTAAACATGCTCTGGAACAAAATCATGACCTGATAGCACTTCCAGGTGAAATCTATCATCCCAATGCTCAAGGTCCTAACTATCTCATAAAAAACGGAGCACAATGCATAACCTGTCCAGAAGATATTCTCTACGCTCTCGGAATAGAAGTGGAAGAAAGGGAACAACTGGAATTTCTACCTGAAATCTCACCTGATGAACAAAAAATTTATGACTTGTTTAGGGAAGAGCAACGCGAACTCTCTTTTGATGAACTCCTACTTAAGACTGGCTATAGCTTTGGAAAATTATCTACTATCCTGCTCAATCTGGAATTAAAAGGCTTAATTATCAAATCAGGAGGAAACGCTTTTCTTTTAAGCTAAGCTCCATAGAATTATAAAAGGATGCAAGATGTCCCCATCTTGCAAAGCACCAGGTTTTTCCTAATTAAAGATTCATCTATTTATGTAATCCTAACCTCAATTATATTATCCTATTACTGCACTTAACATTTTCCCTTTCAAAAAATTATCTCAGTCCTACCTCTATTCTATAATATAAAGATTTCTCCTCTCTTATTTTTCCCTAAATTTTTTGTCAGGTTTCTCTCCTTTATCATACATATCAATTTTTAGAATTAGGATTTTATCTCAAAGGATACAATACCTAATAAAAATATATTTTTAAGGAGAAAACAATGAAAGAGATTATTATTAATGCCGAACAGCTTGAACAGAAGCTACCCAAAACTTCTCGTTTTCACCAATATCGGATAGCTTTCAATTCTGCTTTTTTGTATGAAGATTTTGCTACTGCATCTAAAGTATGTGAAGAAATTTCAGCTCTACCTGAATTGACAGTTAACGAAAGATGTGAGTTAGCAAGCTATTTTCAGATGTTAGGTGAAATTGATGCTGCTTTAAAGCAACTTGATCTTGTCCTGCAAGCTAATCCAGAGGAACATAATGCGGCTCTTCAGAAAGCAAGAATTTTACGACTTCATCAGGATTCTGAAAAATACCTCTCCTTTATCCAATCCAGAATTATAGATTTCCCCTCTTTCGCTCCTTATTATCTGGATGTATGGGAATTCCTAAAAACTAATCCCAATAATGAGCTTCGTGAGCTAATCCAGCAACTTGCTCAAGAAAATAGTATTGTCCTTCCCGAAGAAAAAGAGGAATTCATCCTTTCTCCAGAAAGTTCCACTCCTTTTTCGCAAACAGATATCTATTCTGATTCAGATTTACTCACAATGATAAATCTTTTTCAGGGTAGAGAAAATAGCTATGCTCGTCAATGGGTCTCCGATGAAGGGAAATATGGTTACACTCCTGTTAATGAACCTCTGAATCTGAATGCTGTCCGTAATCATCTTCTTGGAATTCAAACTCTGGGCATTTATCAACTGGATTTAATGGGAAAAGTGAAATGGATTGTCTTTGACCTGGATGTAGAAAAATCTCATCTGGATAATTTGCATGACCCGGCTTTTCGTCTTTGGCTGGAACAAGGGTTTCAAAAGATTATCAATGAATTCCGTGAATTACTCAAAACCTATCATCTGGAAATGAATGTGGAATTCAGTGGCTATAAAGGTTATCATCTCTGGATTCTTCTTAAAGAAAAAATCCCTGCTTATGTAGCTCGTAGTTTTGCTCAGAGAATTGTTGCCCAGATAACTTTTAATGGACTTCCTATCAGCATTGAAATTTTCCCTAAACAAGTAAGAACTTCCCGGGACAACTATGGCAATCTGGTCAAACTTCCTTATGGAATTCATCGTCTTAGCGGACTCAATTCTACTATGCTCAATGAGGAATTTAAAATCATCAGTTTTGAAGAGTTTATCAAGCAGCCAAAAATGGTATCTCCAGAAGACCTCATTTCTGCTCTGTTTGCTCTGGACCCCAACTTCAGTCTGATTCAGGAAAAAGAAAATGCCCAAGAACCTGTCTCTCCCTTAATCTATCCTGAAACCCTGGAAGCTCCTGACCCAGAAACTGATTCTGAATGGCTGTGCTTGAAACAAAATTGTGCTGTGCTCTGGACTATTGATAATCTGATAAGTACTAATCATTCACTCACAGGTGAACAAAAAACAGTTTTGCGCTATGTCTGTGGACATCTCACTAATGGACCCGCTATAGTGAACACTCTTATGAAAAAGCTGACCAATTGTGAACTTGATGACCTAATGAAGCGACCTTTTAGGGGAAATGTAATGAGTTGTAACCGTATTCGCTCTTTAGTTGGAACGCTTGTAGAACCTGAGCGCTGTCATTGCGATTTCTCTCAAGAATCTGGAATGTATCCCACTCCTTTATTGCATCTAAAAAAACTCAGTTCCAAATCCATTAATGCTCTCCAGGCTAATGATTTAATGCTAAAAGACCTCATCTCTACCTATCTGAAACTTAAAAGCCAAACCAGAGATTTACAGGAACGATTGGAACAGGTAGAAAAAGATATTATTAACGCATTTGAAAACATTGGTTTAGATGAAATCTCCACTCCCTATGGTATCTTGAAAAAGATAACTAATGGGGAACAGATTTCTCTGGTGATGCAACTTAAATAAACGGGAGGTATAAAATGAATAATACAGAATTCTTAAATGAACTGGAACAAGCCAAGCAACTGGCTCGTAGTGGTGAACTGGATATAGCTCTGCAGATTTTTGAAAAGCTTTATGCCGCTGATAACAATGAGCAAAATCTATCTCTCATCTATTATATGCAGAATAGCCTTAAACAAGCAGCTAATTATAGTAAAGCTATAGAGATAGGACTCGTTGCTTGCGAACTTCCAGAAGTCTGGGATAGCATTCGTCATAATACCGCCTGGTGCATTTACTTTCAATATTTTAAAGAGAAATGTGAACTCCCTGTTGAAGAAGCTATAGAATGGCTGGAAAAAATAAAAGAACTTTTCCCTCCTGCTCCTGGTTTGCATCCCTTACCTCTAAGTGTGTTTTCTTACATCAATAAGCATCCAGAATTATCACCTGCTTTAATTATCCAGCTCTGTTCCCTTCTGGACCCTCAAAAACTGGAAATGGAACCTGTCCCTGCTAAAGATGGTAAATACTCTCTCCCTTCTCAACGAGAAAAGTATATTGACCTCCTTTCTAAAGCTTATATTGCCGCTGGTAATTACAATGATTGCCTGGAGCTATGTCAGCAAACTCTGAATGAACCCATAACCCTTACTCCAGCAAAACATATCTGGCTAAAGCGTAGAATTGCAATCTGCCATTCACATCTCGGAGAAGAAGAAAAAGCACTGAATGAAATGAAAGAAATTCTACTCAGTAAAAAAGATTGGTTCCTCTTCTATGAAGCTGCGCAAATTGCCTTTAACCTGAAAAACATTGATGAAGCAGTAGACTTTGCCATTAGAGCTGCCTTAGCTCCAGGTGAAATTGAAAACAAAATACACCTCTGGGAATTGCTCAAGTCTATCCTTTTCCAGTTAAAACTTTTTGATAAAGCTATTGAAATGCTACAGCTTATTGCTTCTATCCGAAAATTCAAACAATGGTCTATCCCACAAAGCCTGAACAAAGAACTGAATTCCTATCACATCTCTCTGGATAATCTTCAGCATTATAAAGAACTCTTTTCTCAAATCCGAAAATGGCTTCCTGAGTTGTTAACTAATGATGCAGAAGAACTTTCTGGAACTATCAATTTACTGCTTCCGCATAAAAAAGCTGGATTTATCTCCTGTGGAAAGGAATCCTATTATTTCAGAACTGCCGATTGCCAGATTCCTGTAGATGAACTTCAGCACGGTCTAAAAGTCAAATTTATACTCCAGCCTGGCTTTGACCCCAAAAAACAAAAAGAGACCATCGTTGCCGTTAATATTCATCGGGAGTAAATATGTCTGTCGTATATGTAGCTGATCAGGGTGCTTCTATCTGTAAACGCGGAGATAGGTTATATGTCTTCAAAGGACCTAACCTTCTCCGCTGGTTTCATAGTAAGGACATCACTCAGCTCATTATAGTAGGTAATGTCACTCTTACTACTCCCGTTCTTACTTATCTGCTTAAATATAAAATAGATACCGTATTCCTTTCCTACTATGGAAAATATAAAGGAAGATTGATAGGAGAATTTGGAAAAAATGTCCAGCTTCGTATTGCTCAATTTCAGTTCCTTAATTCTCTTCAAAATCGTGAAAGTCTTGCTGCTTTGTATATTCAGGGAAAATTAAATAATATGCAAACCCATCTTATGCATCGTTTAAAAAGAAAAAAGGATAAACTCATCTCAACTGCTATCCTGCAAAACCAGGCTATACTGGATAAAATTGAACAATCATCTCCTAATCTGGATACCCTTCGTGGCTATGAAGGAATTGCTTCAAAAAACTATTTCTCTGCTTTCCCAGCTTTAATTTCTAATCCTCAATTCATCTTTACGGGAAGAAATCGGCGTCCTCCTAAGGATGAAGTTAATGCACTACTCTCTTTAGGATATACTTTCCTTATGAATCAAGTTATGGGAGCAACCTATATCTCTGGACTGGACCCCTATTATGGTGC
>Ga0209720_1002610_pt1 | contig 13188 bp, 7 predicted proteins | sample AD_JPNMR3_MetaG_FD_184426 | JGI IMG/M metagenome (GOLD analysis project Ga0209720, IMG submission 184426) | Active sludge microbial communities of municipal wastewater-treating anaerobic digesters from Japan - AD_JPNMR3_MetaG (SPAdes) (version 2) | ecosystem: Engineered > Bioreactor > Anaerobic >...
TTTCATAACCTACCTCCTCTCGAAAATGACCTGATTTAAGAAGGGATTGCGACCTTGGCCGGGGCCGCAAAATCGCGTGTCAACTGTTAACGACTCGAAAATGACCTGATTTAAGAAGGGATTGCGACGGAAATGTAACTCCCAATTTCTACTGTCTTTTTTTTCATCTCGAAAATGACCTGATTTAAGAAGGGATTGCGACATTTCCATACTTCCTTCTCCTTTTGCCCCGGCCCCCTGTCGTCTCGAAAATGACCTGATTTAAGAAGGGATTGCGACCCCAACCACCGTATGATCACTTTTAGCCTCCTTCTTTCTCGAAAATGACCTGATTTAAGAAGGGATTGCGACTTTTAGTAATTTCTCCGCATTTTCTTCTTTTTTCTTCTGTTCTCGAAAATGACCTGATTTAAGAAGGGATTGCGACTCCTTCTGGGTGGCTCTCAATCCTTCATACAGCAGCTTCTCTCGAAAATGACCTGATTTAAGAAGGGATTGCGACAATGGCCCGTAACTCACCAATCTTTACCTGCCCAGGTCCGACTCGAAAATGACCTGATTTAAGAAGGGATTGCGACTCTGCATTCTTATATTGTAAATATTTCTTAACGGATTTGGGGCTCGAAAATGACCTGATTTAAGAAGGGATTGCGACCTTCCATAACTCAATAATACTTGACGGTTCTCCACCCTCGAAAATGACCTGATTTAAGAAGGGATTGCGACTATTCTTTATGATGAACGAAATTAAAAAACTTCCGCTGGCTCGAAAATGACCTGATTTAAGAAGGGATTGCGACCACTTCTCAGTCCATATCACAGTCCGTCTCACGGTCCGTCTCCTCGAAAATGACCTGATTTAAGAAGGGATTGCGACTCTAGGTATCCTGTTTTTGGATTCAGCCTACAATATTTTTTTGCCTCGAAAATGACCTGATTTAAGAAGGGATTGCGACCTTTAACGACTCCAGGATAAAGGTAACTCCCGATTTATCTCGAAAATGACCTGATTTAAGAAGGGATTGCGACCCAAAGGCTCCTAGCCACCTAACGATCACTTTTATCCTCCTTCTCGAAAATGACCTGATTTAAGAAGGGATTGCGACTCGCCCCTAATCCCGTAGGTCGGTCCGGGGTCTTTTTTCGCTCGAAAATGACCTGATTTAAGAAGGGATTGCGACCAATCCGCCTCAAGTCCCCAATTTTTACTTCATCCGGGCCAGGCTCGAAAATGACCTGATTTAAGAAGGGATTGCGACCCTCCGGAGGCGTCCCGGATGATCCTTGTCGGGGATGGACCACCTCGAAAATGACCTGATTTAAGAAGGGATTGCGACTTATCTGTCTGAGATGTCCAATCCGCACCTGGCCAGGGCCAGCTCGAAAATGACCTGATTTAAGAAGGGATTGCGACCGGAGATCAGCCCCTCGAACAACCCCGCCCCTGCCTCGTCTCGAAAATGACCTGATTTAAGAAGGGATTGCGACCGTCCTGCGAGGGGCAGAAACTAACCCCTCGAACAATCCCGCCTCGAAAATGACCTGATTTAAGAAGGGATTGCGACCCTACTCTCCGTAGTTAAGGATTCCACCAACTTAACCATGCTCGAAAATGACCTGATTTAAGAAGGGATTGCGACAAAATTTCGTCTGATGGTATTTGTTCACAAGTCCAATTATTCTCGAAAATGACCTGATTTAAGAAGGGATTGCGACCCGTTCCTCATTGGGCCCGAAGTAGATCCTCTCATCCACACCTCGAAAATGACCTGATTTAAGAAGGGATTGCGACTTCTTTCCCTGATTTCCATAACCTCCTCCTGCCCCGGCCCCCTCGAAAATGACCTGATTTAAGAAGGGATTGCGACCTATTTTTACCACAGGCCTTAACGGCCTGGGCAACTTTTCTCGAAAATGACCTGATTTAAGAAGGGATTGCGACTCGAGATCTCGTCCAGGAAAAGGATTCCCTTCCCGGACACCTCGAAAATGACCTGATTTAAGAAGGGATTGCGACCTAAAAGATCATGGGATGAGTACGATTGAACAATTAAAATCTCGAAAATGACCTGATTTAAGAAGGGATTGCGACAGTGCTAAAATTATTCTCAAATCCCCTATCCGCACCTGTCTCGAAAATGACCTGATTTAAGAAGGGATTGCGACAAGTCCAATTATTTTCCTCAAATCGCCGATTTTGACCTCACCCTCGAAAATGACCTGATTTAAGAAGGGATTGCGACATTTGTCTCAACTGTCCAATTTTGACTTGGCCGTTCCCGGCTCGAAAATGACCTGATTTAAGAAGGGATTGCGACCCCTCAACGATCCTGATCAAATTCTTCACGTCTTTTTTCATCTCGAAAATGACCTGATTTAAGAAGGGATTGCGACATGAATTAACCAATCCCATTATTCTCCTCAAATCCCCTATTCCTCGAAAATGACCTGATTTAAGAAGGGATTGCGACCTTTTAAAGAGTGGGAATTTTTGTTAAATCCAATTCCCCTCGAAAATGACCTGATTTAAGAAGGGATTGCGACCTACCAATTGTTCAAGAGCCGTTCAACATCGATAAATTTATAGCTCGAAAATGACCTGATTTAAGAAGGGATTGCGACTCATATTTCACGTGCCAACAGCTTGTCTATCAGCTCGTCACCCTCGAAAATGACCTGATTTAAGAAGGGATTGCGACCTTTCTGCGAATAATACTTACACCTTACTTCATTCATCTTCTCGAAAATGACCTGATTTAAGAAGGGATTGCGACGGGGCGATCGCCGACTACAACATGAATTGGGACGTTGTTTCCTCGAAAATGACCTGATTTAAGAAGGGATTGCGACTTGGTATTACTGTCTCAAAAATAAGGACAAATACTCTTGTAACTCGAAAATGACCTGATTTAAGAAGGGATTGCGACACAATCAAAGATGGACAATTGATTCTTAAATACCAAACTCGAAAATGACCTGATTTAAGAAGGGATTGCGACCCCAGAGATAGCCTTCCGGTCGAATCACCGCGCCGGTGTCTTCATCTCGAAAATGACCTGATTTAAGAAGGGATTGCGACGCCCGAAGCGTCAAAAATGACGCCTCTCTTCATGGCCTCGAAAAAGATCTGATTTAAGAAGGGAAGGGAACGTATCAGTGGAAATGAGAAACCTTGGGCGGTAATTTGTCGTGCTGGGGGGTCGTTTGTAAGGGCGGTTGGCGCGATGGAGGGAAAGGCGGTTTTTTTTGAAGCGCCCAGGACGCTTTTCGTGGGTGTTCGTAAGGTTGGCCCGTGATGGCGGGTTCCCGGGGTCAGGGATTCGTGCGGGAAATGATGAAGGACCCTTGTCGTCTCGCCTCGCCTTTGGCGGCATCGGCCCCGGTTAAAACCCCGCCCGAAGAGGAGTATCGGAGTTACGATACAGGTCGGCTATCTGATATCGTAGAGAAATTGCGACGTTGAAAAATATCCTGTCGTGGCGGGCCTTCCGGGATTTTGAGGGCCCGAAAACCCCGTCCGGCGAGGGTTTGCGGTCCGGAACTTTCCGGAATTACATACGTTTCCGCCGCAAGGTGGCGAGGGAGGGCGAAGACCCTTTTGAGCCCCTTTTGACCGGTGCCATTGCGCGGATGACCCCCTGGTCCCATGGCGGCGATCGGGAAGGGGCCGCATGGCGGCGATCACGGCATAGTTCTGTGGGGCCATCATGGACAAGGGTGGGATCGGTTATGGGGCAACGGCCCCGGCGGGTATGCCGGAGCTCCGGCATAGGTTAAATACTTGAGATTATTGAGTTATTGACGACGCACGAAAAATTTTGCCCCCGTTTTTCCGCCCCCGCCGGGGGGGCATTGCTGCCCTCCCGGAGGTCTTCCCGGGCCGCCGTGGAGGCGGTCTTTTCTTCATCCGTCCAGGCGGCGGGGTCGATGGCGCCGACCCTGGTGTTGGTCCTGGTCACCCCGTCGCTGAGCCCTTCCCCGGCGGCGTCCTTGGCCTGCTTTCCCTGTCTCGGCAAAGAGGCGGACGATGGGGGGATGTCCCAGACGGTGGTCCGGGAGAGGTTGATGACGCCGCGTAAGGGCTCATCGGTATATGCCCGGATAGTTGATCCCATTTTGACTCCCAATCACGGCTGTAAAAGCGTAACCTATTCCCTGAGAAGAAGGAGATAATTTCGGGATGCGTGACGAAATGCAATACGAAGCAGGTAAGATGGACGAATTCTTTAGGGAATTTCATGATTTCTTCGAGGAAAAGTACGTTGAATATCTTGGCGGAGAGATCCCCGAAGATGAAGAAGTTTCGATGTATTTGGAAATGATAGGTGATGATCTTCTCTTTAAGATATCACAGTTTTATTGTAACCTTGCCAGGGCGGGTGCACTGGCGACGAGTAAAACTTTGAAAGTGATATGCTTGGCGATGTGTTTGGCTATCTGGTACATGGATAATGAATTGATCAACGATCTATCAAATTCCGCGTGTGAATACGTAGAGCGAATCTTGGAAAAAGAAGGCCAAGAAAATGTCTATTTCAAATGGGGCGGAGAATAAAAATACCGAGGGAGGTGGAGTGTTTTGAATTCCCTTTTAGCGCAAAAGTCCAAGGATCTACTCGGATTTCTGATGGCCTCCGCCAATATGAGACGGAAGCGGGGTCATGATTACGGGCCGAGCAGCCGGATACTGTGGCTGAAGGACATACCGCGGGACCTCCCTCAATTACGCTCCGCTTTCTTCTCCGACAAGCCCGGAGAGAATCCCGATCTCTGGCTTGAGGTTCGCAAGACGCGCATGCCGGCACGACCGGTTGAGCCTCCGATCTGCAGTGAGTGGGTTCGTGCCCAAGAGCTTGAACAGCCGTTTAAGGAGCCCGAGCTTCTGACGAAGATCACGGTTCTGGTCGAGAAGAAGGTCCCCGTTAACGAAGAGGCGGACGGCGGCGCGCGGATGCGCGTAGAAAAGGTAGCGGAGGAGCGGCGTCTGGAGGATCACCCCGAGGTCCAGGACGCCTGGCTGGAATACTTGATCAATAAGTGGGAACCCTGGGCAAAAGAAAAGCGCCGCTGGCAGGAGAATCAACGGATCTACGAAGAAGTGGACTTTATGCGCTGGCGCCTCGAGGAGGCGGAGGAGAGTTTCGAACTTGTCTTATGCCTGGGCTTTGCCGTCTGGCGGGATCCGACGGGCGTGACCGTCCGGCGTCACTTCCTCACCGGTGCCGCCGAGATCAACCTGGATGCCGCGCGCGGTATCCTCACGGTGGGGCCCGCCGCCACCTTCGACCTCTTTCGCATAGAGCTGGACATGCTGGAGACACAGCACCGGCCGCTGTTGATCGATACGGATCTTGACGATCAGATCCAGTCTCTCGATGTCCAGGGGTGGGATAGAGCCAAAGTCGGGGAAATCCTGCGTGTGATCGCCAACAAAACGCGCCCGGACGCCCAGGTCGAGGAAGACTCGTTTACAGTGCCCGAACGGGCGGACGGTACCCTCCGGGTGTTTTACGCCCCCGCTCTCGTTCTCCGGGAACGGCGTCCGACTGCCTACGAGGAGCTCATCACCCGCCTTCGCGATAACACCGAAACGAACAGCCGACGGCTTCATTTGACATTACCCTGGGCGCATTTCCTCATGGAAGGCCAGGCAGGGGGCGACAAAGACGATACGACAACGGCGGACCCAGAGGGTTATTCGGCGGCCGCCGATACTCGTCTTTATTTTCCTCTCCAGACGAACGAAGAACAGCGAAAGATAGCTCAACGCCTGCAATCCCGCCCTTTCGTGCTCGTCAAGGGTCCCCCGGGGACGGGGAAAAGCCACACCATTGCCAACCTGATCTGCCATCTCCTGGCTTCGGGAGAGCGGGTCTTGGTCACCGCGCAGGCGTCGAAGGCCTTGGTCGTTCTGAAGGAGAAGCTCCCGGCCGAGATCCGTAATTTATGCGTGACCTCCCTCGGGTCCACCAGGGAGGATCAAAAGCTTCTCGAGGACAGCGTTCGCGGGATCCTGTCCCGCAAAAACTATTGGATGGGGAACGAAAGGGCCCAAGAGCGGATAAAGACCCTCGAAAGGGAGTTGCGTCACCTGGAGGACAGATCCGCCCAATTGACGCGCCAATTGAGGGAATACCACGAATCCCAGAACCACGAACACTCCCTCTACGGTGGTTACCAGGGCACTGCCGCCCGGATCGCGAGGGCCGTTGAAGAAAAGGCACAAAAATTCTCCTGGTTCCCCGCGCTGACGGACGAAGACAGCCGCTGCCCGATCGGAGCGGAAGAAATCGGCTTGCTCGCCGAAATCCATCGCCGTCTCACCAGCGAAAAGATTGAAGAGCTCCGTCTAAGCATAGGCGGCGGGTCTCTTCCCGATCCCGAGGAATTCGAGCTGGCCTTGAGCAAACTGAAAGACGCCGAGCAAGCCGCGGAAACGGCCTTCAGGGGGATAGACAGAGACAGGCTCCAAGAGCTGGCGTCAATGAGAGATAACGAGCTGATCGCCGCTGCGGATTTTCTGACAGCCCTCGAGGACCATGCCGCGCGAGCCTCCCGGGTTCTCGGCGAGAGGGTCTCCGACATTTTCATGGACCACCTGGTCGGTCACCGGGAACGATGGCTCCGACTTGCTGAAGAAGCTGAAAATCTGGTTGATGCGCTTCGTCAGGCGAAGGAAACCTTGGGGAACGCCCGCGTTGATGTATCCGCTGGGGATATCGACGAAAAACGCGCTCTGGCCGACGCCAGGAGACGTCTCGCCCACTTCGAAAGCGGGGGGTGGCGAGGCTTAGGGATATTGGCCCCCCACGTCGTGCGAGAGACCCGTCACGTGGAGATGTCGTTCCTGATCGATGGGAGGACATGCAGACAATCCCCTCAGTTGAAGACCCTCATCGCCTTTCTCGAGCTCAGACAGGGGATGTCCGATTTTCTTCGCGTCTGGCCCTTTGAAGTCCCGACGGTCAATCCCGATCCCGGGATGATGGTGGCCTTAGTAGAGGAACGGGTTGAGGAGTTGAAAAAGCTCCTCGCGTTCTTTCAAAGCGAATCCTCCGATGTTCTGTCACTGTTTACGGCAAGCAGGAGGGTCGATTTTGCCGACGTCGACGAACGTCTGAAATGGCTCGCTCTGATAAGGGCCGAGGCGGCCCGTCGCCGCCTCGAGCGGGCCCGCAAGCCTCTCGAGAGCTGGGTGACCACGTTGCGTCAGCTCGTTGCTTCGGGAAACGCTCATCCCTGCCTGCAACAGATGGTTTCAGCAGTCGAGGGGCGGGACGCCGAGATGTGGAAAAGAGCCTGGGAGACGAGAGAGCTTTTCAAGGAAGAAAAAAAGCGTGTCCGGTCCTATGAAAGCTTGATCCGTCGGCTTGGCGAGGCCTGCCCGGGCCTGGGGGCTCTCCTGAAAGAGACCCAGGGCCGCGCGGAGTGGGAAAGCCGCCTCCTTGACCTCCAGGAGGCCTGGGCGTGGGCCGCGGCGAAAGCATGGCTACGCAGGGTGGCCGACCCGTCAGCGAACCAACGGCTCGAAGGGGAGAATCAGCGGCTACAGGACAGAATCGAGAAAAAAATCGCGGAACTGTCAGCCCTCAAGGCATGGCGGGCATTTTTCGGGCGTCTGGACGATCGCACGGAACAATTGCTCACAGCCTGGAACAAGGCCGTTTCCCGCGTCGGCAAGGGTACGGGGAAATACGCTTATCGGCACCGAAAAGCCGCGCGCGTTTACTTGACGCAATGTATCCCCAAGATCCCGGCATGGGTGATGCCCCTTCATAAGCTTTGGGAGACGACGGAGACGGAAACGGGTGTCTTCGACACCGTCATCATCGATGAGGCTTCGCAGGCCGGAATCGACGCCCTCGTCCTCCTTTTGCTTGCCAAGCGGATCGTCGTGGTCGGCGATGACAAACAGAACAGCCCCGAGGCTGTGGGTGTCCAAGAGGAGGACATAGCACGCCTGGCCCGCGAACATCTTCGTCTGTTTCACTTCCACCGTGAGTTTCGGCCCGACACAAGCCTCTACGACCACGCCGAGCGGGCCTTTGGAAACACGATCTCCCTGCGCGAGCACTTCCGTTGCGTGCCCGAGATCATCCGCTTCAGCAACGAACTTTGTTACACCGATGCCCCCCTGATCCCCCTGCGCCAGCCCCCTCCCCAAAGGATTCCGCCCCTGAAAGCCACGTTCGTGAAAGGGGGGGCTTGCGAGGGAGAAGGGCAACGCGTCATCAACCGGGCCGAGGCGGACGAGGTCGTTGCCGCTATCGTAGCCTGTATCAAAGACAAAGCCTACGAGGACAAGACCATGGGCGTCATCGTCCTCCAGGGGCACGCCCAGGCCGAGCTGATCGAAAAGAAACTGGCCGAAGTTCTCGAACCTCGGGTACGCCAGGAGAGGAAACTGCGTTGCGGGCGACCTTCAACCTTTCAGGGCGACGAGCGGGACGTGATTTTCTTGTCGCTGGTCATGGCTCCTAATCGACACTTTCGGGCGTTGACCGGTTTAGACGATCAACGACGCTTCAATGTGGCCATGAGCCGGGCCCGTGATCAGGTGTGGCTGTTCCATTCCTTGCGCCAGCACGATCTCAGCCGTGAGGATTTACGCTGGCGTCTTTTGCAGTATTTCTACGGACCCAAACCGTTCGAAGAACACTACGAGGAACTGGAACGCCTGGAACGCGAGGCGAGACGCAGAAACCGGCAGCACGGTCAACAGCCCGATCCCTACGAAAGCTGGTTCGAGGTCGACGTGGCCCTCGAGCTCCTGAGAAGGATGTATCGAGTGCGGCCGCAGATGGAGGTTGCCGGCTACCGGATCGATCTCGTTGTGGAGGGCCTTCAGAGTAGACTTGCCGTTGAGTGCGACGGCGACGTTTGGCACGGGCCGGAGAGGTACGATCACGACACGGCCAGGCAGAGGCAGCTTGAGCGTGTGGGGTGGACCTTCGTGCGCATCGGGGAGGCGGAGTTTTACACCGACCGCGAAGCGGCGGTCGGCAGGATCCTGGAGGCCTGCGAGTCTCTTGGTATCCGCCCCGTCGGTCAGGAAGAGCCTGATGGCAACGACGAAGAGACAGCCGCCGAAGAGGCGGAGGTCAACGCCCTGGTCGATGAAGTCGAAATTCAAGACACGGAGGAAAAGGACTCCGCGTATGTCACCCCGCAGGAGGATTTATGGAAGCCGGGTTTCCCTGACCCCCGTGACGCTTCTCCCGCGAACGTCAGGGCGGCGTTGCATCAGATCATAGAAAAAGAGGGTCCCATCACGAAACGGTTGACGTTCCGGCGCTACGCCGACGGCTGTCTTACCCTAAACCGCATGACCAGCAACGTTAAGGCTATTCTGAATAGAATTCTGTCCGCCATGTTAAGGGCGAAAGAGATTGAGATGGAAGACGAGCTTGGCGACAGATCGTTGGAGGGGCAAGTTTTAAGGATTAGCGGCACGCCCAGGGTCAGGGAAAGAGCCGCCGAAGGCCGTGATCTCCTGGAGATCCCGCCGTCGGAATTGCTTCTGGTTATCGACCGCCTGCGGTCCTCTTCAAAAGAAAACGCCCGGGATGACGAAGGTATCGCTCGCGCCTTGCTGGCCCATTACGGGTTCGTCCGTTTGACGGAGGTGAAGAAAAAGCACATCGTCAAGATTTTGGGCGTATACCGGCGAACTAAACTGTGACACTAACGTTACGTGGCAGCCCGTGGCCGTCTTTTCATATCGCCGTGGATCGCCGCCGCCGACACAGGTGTGCGACCCTCCCGGAGGAGTATCGGAGTTACGATACAGGTCGGCTGTCTGATATCGTAGAGAAATTGCGACGTTGAAAAATTTCCTGTCGTGGCGGGCCTTGCGGGATTTTGAGTGCCCGGAAACTGCGTCAGACAAGGGTTTGCGGACCGGGACTTTCCGGGATTCCGTGCGTTTCCGCCCTAGGTGTCAAGGGAGGGCCGAAGACCCTTTTGAGCCCCTTTTGACCTGCTTCATTGCTCCTATGACCCCCGGGTCACATTGCGGCGATCAGGAGGTGGCCCCATTGCGGCGATCAGGAGGTGGCCCCATTGCGGCGATCAGGAGGTGGCCCCATTGCGGCGATCGCGGCATGGTTCTATGGGGCCATCATGGACAGAGTTTCCGAGCGAGTAGAGGGGGCCCATGAAAACATATGTTGCGGTAATCGAGCGATGTCCTGATACTGGTTTGTACGTTGGTTACGTGCCGGGATTTCCCGGCGCCCATACCCAGGCCGAAACATTGGATGAGCTGCAGCACAACTTGCGTGAAGTGATTCAGATGCTCCTGGAGAATGGCGCGCCTACCTTGGAAGCAGAGTTCGTTGGCACCCAGATGACAAGCGACATTGAATTTTGACCCCTTTTGGTCATCGAAAAATGACCCCCATCTGTTCATGCCTGTTCGATCTCCGGTTCCCGGATGAGGCCGGCCTTGATCTTTTCCTTGAGCCGGTAAGAGTTTCCCTTGATGTTGATGGTTGTCGAGTGGTGAAGTATCCGATCGAGGATGGCCAGGATGAACCGAAGGGCTCGATGGTACAGACCTTCACATGGTAGCTCTTACGACCGTTCTTCTGCGGGTTGTACCCCTCCGCGGCACCCTTGTCAAAGATCAGAAAAACAACCTAAGCAAGGAGGTCAACTCGCCTGATTGAAAGGGAGGACCGAAGACCCTTTTTCAACCCTTTTCACTTGCTTCATTACGGCTAAAACGGTGGCTCCATTATGCCGGTCATTGACAAAACCCGGACCGCCATAATGCACACAGCTTCATGCCCAGTGCGTGGAAAGACGTTCGGATGCACCATAATCGGCTCTGTCCTATAATTTCCCAATTATTACATAACTTTTGCATTAAGTAGTATGCCCCCGATTAACATAGTACATTGTGGTTGACTTTTCTCAAATAAAATAATAAATATCCAAGCAACTCTAAAAATATTATGTCAGGAGCGATTACCTCACATAGAAAAGCACAAATCATTTGATTTATCACTAATTCAGATTACAGCTATTAGTTAAGATAATAATTTAGTTTCGCTCAAATTCCGTCACAGTCTAATGGCTAATTTCATATAGAACAAAAAAATCGTTATTGATGTAAACGAGTGTATGATGCTGCATTATGGTGACCAAACTATACACGTATGGTGTATTATTTGATTGAGATTCGACTATAGCATGGAAAAGATCATGAAAACTAAATTTCGTGGCGGGAGGATCATAACCATGAGACGAGGCATCATATTATTTTTGTTGGCGTGTGTCATTGTAAGTGCTTGCGGTCAAAGAGAATCTGCAAGTAGCAAAAATAAGCAAAATAAGCCGCTCGGAGATTGCTTATTCGCAGCGATAAATTATTATGCGACTGGTGGGGATAATTTTAAGGATGAAGGATGTAACGTGTCAACTAAAATATTTAACGGTGTTTGTGTTCAGAAAAGCCTATATACTTTTGGCTTCAATCAGAATATGCCGGGAGAAAAATGTGTGTCTATTGTTGTAGAAGACGTTTTTAACAATTTCAACAGAAGCATTACGGCGACATTTCCGGCATCGTGGTTGACAACTGACAAAGAAAAATTATCAATTCTACTGGAAGAATTCAATTATTTACTAGTATGTTTAGAACCACCATCCGATGATGAAAAATCAAAAAATCCGCTTTTAAAAGAAGAAGATGAGATAAGAAGAAAACATTGTAACAGTTATTTTCTGAAAGTTAATGACATACCTGGCACAGGTATAGAGTCAAATAAGGCGCCACATTTATTGTTCGAAGCATTAAGAAGAGTAATTTAAACCTGAATCCAGAGCGAACGTTCACCTCACAAGGTGCCGTTGGCTTTTTGGGCTAAAAAAGCCTCAATGGGCAGATAGTCCGAGGGCTAAAATCCGAAGATTATCGTGCCCGGATTATGTAATGGCCCCTAAAAAGGGAAAAATTGGCGAAATTGGACACACCTCAAGGGGTCGGCTGTTTCTGAATTCATGTCTCAAAAGCGGGATTGAATTGCCCTCCGCTGACCAATGAAGGGCCGAGACCGGGGCGTGTCAATGGAAAGAGACCCCTCCGTCGGCGGCGTCGACGCCGGTTTTGGGACCTCCCGGGGGGGGTGTATTGGAGTCCCGATACAGCGTAGCTATCTGATATCGTAGAGAAATAGGCGGAGTTGAAAAAATTTCCTGTCTTGGCGGGCCTTCCGGGATTTTGAGGGCCCGAAAACCCCGTCCGGCGAGGGTTTGCGGTCCGGAACTTTCCCGGATTCTGTCTATCTCCCGCCGCGAGTTGTCGAGTTAAAAACGGATGGCCTGCCCGTCCCCGGAGGTCCGGTCCGCCGTGTCGAGATCTCTTCTTCGGGCGACTGTCCCGCCGTCGCGTTTCCCCTGGCCCGGCGCCGGGGCACCGGGGGTCATTTCGGTCCCGCCCCCGGGAGGGGGAAAACGGCGGGAAAATTTTTTGCCCATCGCCGATTCCTCAATGAATTCAAATAGTTTACCTATGCCGGAGCTCCGGCATACCTTTGCGTCAGCCCGGTTTTGATCTAATATGGCACTTGTAATATGCTCATAATAAGACCACTCTCGTCCCGTTTTTAAGGGGGGAATTTTTGAACTCAAACGGCCCGTTTTCTCCAAAACACCCCCCGGCGGGGGGGAACTTTGGGCCCGCCGGGAAAAACGGTTAAATAAGAGCTTTTTCCCGTAAAGCTCCTCCCCGGGTAAGGGCATCATTTACATTGGCAAAGGGGTTTCAGCACCCGGCCCCATCGCGGCGATCAGGAGGTGGCCCCATTGCGGCGATCGCGGCATGGTTCTATGGGGCCGATCATGGAAAGATGTTGAATCCCCAGTGAGATTTATATCAAGGAGCGGTTAAACCCCAAACAAGACCGGCTGCTACTGAGCACCAAATACCGCCCACTTTTTTTATCTTGACAATGGAGAGACCCTTACGGAAAAAAACGGAAGCCGCATGATCTCTACAATTTCAGGGTAAAAAATGTCTTGATAAAGGGGGGGAGGCACGGGAAGCTGCCCAATGCGGGCTGGTGGGAGTGAATGAGGATAATGAAGAGTGGTGATAGGCCAATGAAGCTGGCGGAGAATGAGGAACGAGCATTAAAGCAACTACGGGACGAATTGTTTGCGCGATATCCTGTCATTGATTTC
>Ga0209720_1002616_pt1 | contig 13174 bp, 13 predicted proteins | sample AD_JPNMR3_MetaG_FD_184426 | JGI IMG/M metagenome (GOLD analysis project Ga0209720, IMG submission 184426) | Active sludge microbial communities of municipal wastewater-treating anaerobic digesters from Japan - AD_JPNMR3_MetaG (SPAdes) (version 2) | ecosystem: Engineered > Bioreactor > Anaerobic...
GAAGCTGACTGCGGGGATATCGTCAGCCGTGGGGATCTCAGCCTTGAGCATCGCCAGTTCATCGGCGTAATGCTCCTTCAGGTAATCGAAAGTGTAAGCAAGCATCTTCGCCTCCATACGCATCAAGTCGGTAAAATCCTTTATGAAGCCCATTTCAAGGTCAACGCTCGTGTACTCGTTCAGGTGGCGCGAAGTGTCATGCTTTTCAGCCCGGAACACCGGCGCGATCTCGTATACCCTCTCGAAAACACCGACCATGATCTGTTTATAGAACTGCGGGCTCTGGGCAAGATATGCTTCCCGGCCGAAATAATCCAGCCTGAATATATTAGCTCCTCCTTCAGCCCCGCTGAAAACTATTTTTGGCGTATGGATCTCGGTAAAGCCATTTTCGCCCAGGAAACTCCTGAATCCAGCGCAGATGCCCTCCTGGACCTTGAAAATCGCACGTTCTTTTATGTTGCGGAGCGTTATCGGGCGGAAGTCCAGCAGGGTCTCAATGGACGCATTTACCTCCCTGTTGTTTATTACCACGGGCATTTCTTCAGCAGGGCAGGACAGTGCCTCAAAACTGATGATCCTTATCTCTGTACCGGTCCTGCTCCGCTCATCCCTGACCACTTCGCCCCTGATGATGACGCTCATGTTCTCTTTCAGTTCGCTTAAGGGGAATGTCGAGAAATCACCGGAATGGATACACTGCACCAGGGCTCTTTTGGTTCTGAGCAATACAAATGCAAAGCCGGACATTTCGCGGATCTTGTATACGATCCCATGGATCTGCACTGTCTGGCCTATATGGTTTATAAGTTCTTCCGCCTCGACATGGGCGGAAGCGAGTTCACCCTTTATAGTCAACATGTATAACATCTCCTTATCTCGAAATTCTGAGCCAACTCAAAATAACAAATCGTTTCAAACGTTCAAATTCAATATTTCAAGCAACATAGCAAATCCCGTATTTGGGATCAGGCAACAGCAGATCCACTGTCACACAGATCCATTCCGGCATGGTCAGCATGCCGCATACTACCACATCCCTTCAAATAAAAACACCGCATCGGTATCGATAATCCGTACCAGTGCGGTGATATGATGCAAGTATAAGGGAAAGACCATACCAGCAGCCACACAGGTACAGAGCCGAAAGCACCTGCACCTGCGGTCTGCGTTAACGCCGACTCATAGGTGCAAGTGCTGCATATCAGTATCCTTTTTATGGCTGAAATAATGCAGCATGGTATTTCCTTCCTTCATGGCATTGATATATATTTATTATAAATAATATCACAAAAATTTGATAAAGCAATCTTTTTCAGGCGAACCAGCTTTAAGACTGCGTCATGACTTTGCCTAATGCGCGGCTTTTTCAGGAGAAAGGATCATTTCAATAACAGTTTTACTGTTTTCTATATCATGGTCGTTCGGATTTGCTATTTCCGCCCTGTTGGTCAATCCGCAGATCCTTTTTTTTGTATCCCCGAATTTTACGACCCTGTTATTCGGGCACTTGCACAGCCTTTCCGGGAATTTGCCGCAATACCAGTCAAAAAGCTCTGGATTGAATAATTTGAGTTTTTCGCCGAATTTCGTTATGTTCTTCGTATTACTGAAATAAATGCAAAGCTTGAAATAATCAGGTTCGGCATAGAAGCCGAAAACATTCCTGCCTTTCAGCATAAAATCGACCTTCCAGTCAAAGCCTGACGTTATATTTCTCAATGGTTTGACTTTGTACCTGATCTTTTGCCCTTTGAACGACTTAAGGATCGAATCGACATATCCGGCATGTTCCTCTTTCATGGTCTTCCTGACGTCGCCGATTTCCGGCATGGCCCTGTAATAGCCCTTATAGTCCAGGCGAAGATAATTCATATATTTGTACTTGCTCCTGGGTGCATTGCATAGGACCCAAAGTCCCAGAAACATCTTAGGATAATTCATTGACGTGATGCAATATTTACCGCCAACTTCGTTCATTTGCAGCCCCAGGTCCAGGATCGCCCTGAAGCGGTACCCGTTTTCTTTATAAACGTGGGACCTGCTGAAAGACTTCATAACATCGTCGAAGTCCGGCTTGGAGATCACCAGTGCGTAATCTGCGCTGCATATTTCGTCTGCCTCATTTCCAAGCTTGTAAAACACCTCGGGATAAAACTGTATGGCCTGCTGGAAAGTGTTCCGGAGCTTGCATTCTTTTGGATCTGTGGAATGCTCTTTTTCGGCTGACCGGGTTCGTTCCCCGTTTTTTAAAATGCTTTGGATATATTCATCATAGGGCTTTGTCGGTATAAAATACTTAGCAGGATCGTTGTACATATCCTGGTATAATGTTGTCATGAACAGGTAAAAATCTCTTTCCCCTTCAAGAATGCTCTCTTTGTCAAAGGAATCGTTGTCTATAGCCACACCTTCAAAGGGAGCGAGCATCATCATGGAATGCCATATGGATTTTTGTGCCGCACTTCCGTGTTCTCCAGTATTTCTTGCATTTGCGATATTCATACCGATCCGCCTTTATTGATAGATTCAGGCCGCCTTTCCGCCTTGGCAAATATATTAAGTATACTTAACGGTGAGGCGGCACAATAAACCAGGAACTTTGAACCATTGCTGATATAACCATTTTACGATAAAACCACTTATCAGCATAGGTCAAACATGCTCTTCGTAAATAAGGTAATTATCGGCAAATACTCTTGAAATTTCGATGATTGCCGGTTTCAGTTCCGAATATGATTGCAGCAACACACTGAGGCCGAGAAAATCCGCGGTGATCGGGATATTGAATCCGGAGAATGCCGTTTTGTAGAAGTCCTGGTATAACTTGAAATTCCGTTCCGGGTCTTCATTATGGAATAAGTCCCAAAATGCTTCGAAATACTTGACGACATCGACATCATCATCAAGTGAAGCCGGCAATGAAACCAGATGATGAAACAGTTCCCCGCAATATTCACCGCCGCACACTGTGATAAGTTTTTCCCGTTTTTTCAGAGTCTGCAGGTCTTCTTCGATGTGCAGGAGATCGGCGTCGATCGAAAATTCTTCCAAACCAATCTCCCTGGCTGTCTGCATGATGCTTTCCCATAATAACCTGCCATATCCTTTGCCGATGAAACCAGGATCTATGAATAAAAAATCCAGGCTGCCGGTTTTGCCTTTCGCAACCAGGCAGTAAAACCCGATTATCTCTGATGAATCTTCCAGAACATAAACATGATTCTCTATTATTTTCTGCTCGGAAACCGTCAGGTCTTCCCTGCATACTTCAATAAAATTTTTGTCGTATCCCCAGTAAGCTTTTGAACGCAAAGCGATTCCGCTCAATATTGGCCCTTCGTCTGTCCGTGCTTTTCTTATTCTCATTTTTTGCACTTTATGCTCCCTGCCTCCTTGCGCTTGGTCACAACCATCAGATGAGGGGTAAGTTTTTTGATCTCGAGGTTCACAGGCTTTCCTCCGTAATTTTCCATATTATGCACTAATGATACCATATATGCACTGCAAATCCAACTTATATTACAAGGTCATGACTAGAAACGGCCGGAACTAATTATGTGATTATTTCAACTTTCCTTTTGCCTTTCAGGCGATTTGCATACCCCAGTTCCGGCTGGAATACTTACCGAATTTTTTATTCAAGTGTCCGGTCATTGCCGGAGGGCCTGAAACAGTGGACATCTGCGCTCATATTCTGTATATTTATATTGAAACTAATGATGACAGGTGGTTATCTGCATGGCTGAAATGGTTAACAGCATGGCTGAATTAACAAATATCAATGGAAAAATCCCTGGGATTCCCGGACAGAAGAATAGCGGCCGGGGAGGCTGCCATGCCGGGCTGCACAGTGCCAGGTTCGCCGCCAGGGCTCTTGTGGTATACCGGTCCCTGGGCCAGGACGCACTGATAAGCGAACTGCGTTCTTTACTTGAATATGTGGATTCAGACTGGCCCGACCTGTTCTACACCACGGATTTGTATTGTTCGGTCGGAAACAGGCTGCTCAGGGCAGGCCTTGGTTTGAAGGCCTACATCATAGAAAAGATCCTGCATACGGAGAATCCGTTCAGTATTGCGGCAGAGTCGATGGGCACCGCATGCCTTGCCGGTGGAAGTGCCGGCCGGTGGCAAGCAGAAGCGCATGATGGTTCAAAAGATTCCGGGGCGGCATCAAAGGAGCCTGATGCCACATCAAAAGACCAGTCAGCATCGCCTGTACTTTTCGGGAAAGCGCTTGAGGAGGCTGTAAAGAGCGACCTGGCTAAACTGCAGGCGCTTGCGGAGGTGCGTTCCGAGTGGATAAGGGACGCCATGCTGCATCTGTGTGTAGAAGATGATGCGATGCGGGAAGCGGTCATGAAACTGCCGCCGTGGCTCGGCGACAATCCCTCGTGGCAGCGAAAGGCTGACGGCCCGGATGGAGCCGTTGCGCCGGACTGCGTAAGTGAAATAAAGGAATTGCTGCTTAAAAGCGATTCATGGCCCGACTGTGCGGAAAAACTGGCTGTGTTCCACAGGAGTTGCGGCAGCGGGATTTTTTCGAAATACAGGTCATTCGTGTGGAGACACGTTCCCGCAATTGCTTTGGCAGGCGGGTATAATATTCCGGGGATCCATCCGGCATACCAGGACAGCATAAGCCTTATCGATGGCAGCTGTAAACCGGAACCGGGCACGACCGGCAGCTTTATTGGCGTTAAATCGCCTGACCCTGTGAGGTTTTCCGACCTGGTTTCATATGAACTCGAAAGAGAGGAAGTCATACTGAACACCCTGCATTTTCTCGACGGCAAGCCCGCGAACAATATACTTTTATATGGCGACAGGGGAACCGGCAAATCGTCCACTGTCAAGGCCCTGGCAAACGAGTATCATTCAAGGGGACTGCGGATAATCGAAGTACCCAAGGGGCTCCTGGCGGACTTTCCTCTGATCATCAGGCGTCTTGCCGGAAGAAGCCTGAAGTTCATCCTGTTTGTCGATGACCTGTCTTTTGAAGACAACGACGAAAACTATACCGCCCTGAAAGCGATGCTGGAAGGCGGCCTTGAGATCAAACCGGACAATGTGCTCATATATGCCACATCCAACAGGAAGCACCTGATAAAGGAAAGATTCAGCGACAGGGCGGGCCTGGCCTCCGGCAGTTCCGATGATGAGGTCAGGGCGGCGGACACCATACAGGAGAAGCTTTCACTGTCGGACAGGTTCGGAATGACCGTGGTGTTCTCATCACCTGACAAGAAGACATACCTTGAGATAGTCGAAGGGATCGCGAAAAAGAGAGGCCTTGAGGTGGACAGGGAGTACCTGCACAGGGAAGCCATGAAATGGGAACTGCAGTACAACGGCCGTTCGCCGAGGACGGCAAGGCAGTTCGTGGATTGGCTCGAAGCGAACCTCCACGTGTGAACATTGAATGGATGAGTTTCATATACTCGATAAACACATAGTTTATGACTGCGCCAAAGTACTGCGGATATTATATTTCAATGATATTTAAATGGCGATGATCATAATCTTTATTTTATCACACCGAATCAATGAAGAGGGTTTAATATGGAAATAGCAGATAAACTCAAAGAAATAAGAAAACTTGTAATAATTTCTTTATTCTCAGATGATGATCTGATGGATATTTTTGTGCTCAAAGGCGGCAATGCTTTGGACATCGCTCATGACATCAATTCCAGGGCATCTGTTGATATAGATATTTCAATAGAGTCTGATTTCAGTCAGGATGAACTGGAGACAGTCAGGAAAAAAATTGAACGGGCACTTAAAGTAACCTTCCGGGAAGCCGGTTTTGAAGTTTTTGATATAAACATTCAACCGCAGCCTACCAGACAGTATCCTGAAACCAAAGAATTCTGGGGTGGCTATACTCTGGAGTTTAAAATTATTGAAAAAGAAAAATATAAAATTTATGGATCTGATATAGACTCACTCAGAAGAAATGCCACGGTTGTCGGGGACAGAGACAGGAGAAAGTTTAAAGTGGATATAAGTAAATTCGAATATTGCAAAACCAAGGAGGAAGTAATTCTTGACGGATACACGATTTATGTTTATACGCCATTGATGGTAGTCTATGAAAAGTTGCGTGCCATATGTCAACAGATGGATGAATATGTAAAAATGGTTGGAACACATAAGAGAGGAAGAGCAAAGGATTTTTTTGATATATACACAATACTTGAAAATACAGATTCTCAAATCGATTTTTATGCACCTCAGAATTTAGAAGTTTTGAAGGAAATATTTAAAGCCAAACGAGTGCCGCTTCATTTACTGGGGAAGATCGTTAATGAGAGAGAATTTCACAGGGACAGTTTTAGTGCGGTCAGGGATGCAGTATATGCAAACGTTGATATCGAAGATTATGACTTTTACTTTGATTATGTTGTGGAAAAGGTAAAAGGCCTAGAGTCCCTTTGGAAAGAATAACTTCCACCTCTCAGAGTAGTCTTTGTTCTTTATCTGATATGTGAGGTAGAAGTTGTTCTTTATTTCTATCTTTTCAAGGAGTTTTAGTACTTTTTCACCGTATCCTGCCCTTTCCAGATAAAATCCTATGGCCTGATGGTATGGATAGATGTAATCCATTTTTTTCAGGATTGATACCATTCTATTGACAGAAAATTTACCTTTTGCTGCAATATATGCACCTAACACTTCTTCAACACCGCCGGAATAATTTGGCCTTACCGTAATGTCAATAAGAGTTCTTTCAATGCCGGTAACCGGGTATTTTGCACCATTAACCTCTATTTCCTCAACTCCGATCCGGTCTACGTTTTTGCCGTTCAGCAAGTAGATGTTATAATTCCCCGATCTTGCAACCTGATTAGTTTCTCTCATGGGTCTTGCAAATGCCTTATCGATATTTTCTTGTGACAAATCCAGTTTCGGACCGAAAAATTTTCGTGATTGTTCTGTATTGGTATATATAGTTTTAGGGATATTTTCTGTTAATCCGTGAAGAAACACTGCGGTATAATGGCTCAGGTATGAGTTTTTGTTTATGCTCAGGGCAATGTCATATATTGATGGTTCACCATAGCAGTATTTTATCAAAGTAGAATTGGGGAGTTCAATTTTTACCTCATTTAAAATTTTGCGTGCCACAAGAAAATCGATAAATTCCTTAGAACTGGTTTTTTTAGGCAAGGTCCACGCTTCCCTGTTTTTTTGCAGGATATCTGTAAGATCAGAGAATGAGAATATGTTTTTCGATTCGTTTTTTAGGCATTTTATTATTAACGGTTTAACATGCTGCAAAACTTGAAATCTGTTTAGCCGTGGCATGATTTTTCACCTTAATAATGAGTTACTTTAATAAGTATATATACTTATTAAAGTAACTCTACTTTTTTATTAATATTACCACAAAAGCCTGAATTCATACAACATTCAAGTAAAAGAAATTAGAATAAGTGAAAGTCATATATAGTATATATACTATATATGACTAATTATTCACCTCTCACAAATTTTCTGTCTGACTATAGTATTATATCGTGTATGTGATCCAGTATTTATTACCTAATGCTTTATGTTATATGTCTGCATTTTATGACAGATATCTTCTTTGCAAGAAGGAATCTACTAATATATGTGGAATATTTTATATTATTACATCGATGACTGGGACTGCCCGGACAATCCGGGCATGCCGGGGAAACCGAAAGTGTACCGCAAAATCCGTATGTGAAGGAAAATGTCCTGCTGGATTTTGCAGACTCCGCCGATGATGCATCTGTCCTGGATGCTTTGGAGAAAAGCGGTTTTTCAGACAGGCTTAAAACGATGGGAAAAGGTCTGGGCACCATCCTAACACAGGAGTTTGAAGAAGACGGCGTAAACCTCTCCGGCGGCGAATCCCAGAAAATCGCTATCGCAAGGGTGTTCCATTCCAACGCCAGCCTTATAGTGCTTGACGAACCCTCCAGCGCGTTCGACCCGATCGCCGAATACCACCTGAACCACTCAATACTGGACCTGGCCAGGTCAAAAACAGTCATATTCATATCCCACAGGTTGTCCACGACCAGGATAGCCGACAGGATATACATGCTGGAGAACGGGAGGATCATCGAGGAAGGCTCCCATGAGGAATTGCTGGCCCTGAACGGCAAGTATGCCGAAATGTGGCGGGCGCAGGCAGGACAGTACGGTGCCAGGCACGCCAGTTAGATACTTATTCAAAATAGAAATATGTGTCCGGGAGACATGGCTGGTAACATATTACGGTCAGTTGTTACGAATTTCTATCACCCGGTTGTAAAATGCCAAAGAACTCTGCCGGTGTGAAACGATGATTATGGTTTTATCCTTACTGATTCCAGTATCTGACCAGAAAAGCTGCCAGCATGAAGATGGCAATCCTGATTGCCAGGTTCACACCGTCAATGATGTTTTGAGCGGCTATGGCGGACACACCGGATTTGACATTGACACCAAACATTTTTCTGTGAAATGATACTGCTTTATGATTTACTCTTTTGACAGCCCCCAGCAGACGTATATCGCGTATAGCTGTAAATACCTCGTAGATATAGCTGATGTATCCTCCGTAAACTTCACGCTGTGCATCTGAATATGACCTGATTTTCCTGCCGAAAACAGCGCCTGTTATGACCGAGGCCGGAACAGCGGCCAGCATCATGAGCCCTATCCACGGACTGATTATGAAAATATACACTGTGAGCAGGATCAGTCAGGCTGATGCGTAAAAAGGAATTGAGGTTTTGATGGTACACGATCTCGTCGACCATGATGCCAAATAATATGGGCATGACTATCTCAAGCACCATGTTAAAAAAACAGCCGAAGTAAAACATGACAAAATTCGTTTTGTGTTTCATTATATAAGGTGACAAAAACCGTATCGAATCCAAATACCCAAGCTTTTTGTCCTTCATTGCATTCATAATCCGCACCCCGCTCTGATAAAAAGCATCCAAAGCAATGTTCTGGTCCCATCTTTCGTCTCGATGACTGTTGCTATTGTCAGATATAAAAACATCGCCACGCCTTCAGCTTCAACCCGGTATTTCTGAATTCGGCGCTCACGTTCGAACGTCTCAGGAAAAATGATTTCACCGAGATGGAGGACGAGCACGACCGGAACATGCTGAACCTGTTCCTGTATCGGGACGAATACTATGACGGGATACTTGAATTGTCCGCAAAAACTTATCTGCGCATCCTGGAATGGATGGCTATAATAGGCACCGAGGTTTACGCCCAAAGCGACGCTTACTGGACTTGCCGCATACGCCGTTATTTGCTGCAAACGCTGTGTCTGCTGGAAGATATCCGCATGGAAAGCAGAAACCCGCAAAAAACAAGGAAAGGGAAATCAATGGTCGATATCATCCTGGAATATATCCATATCAACTATTCCGAGGATATTTCGCTGGATCTGCTGTGTAAACTCGTACATACAAACCGTACCACACTCAACAGGAAATTCAAGGCACAGACCGGATTTACCGCAATGGAGTATCTGCTGCACCACAGGCTGAAGCTCGCCTGTGAATCGCTCGCCCATACGAACCTGAGCATTGCTGAGATTTCGGAGGCTGTGGGGTTTAAATACGACACATATTTCATCAGGCAATTTACAGCGAAAATGGGCATGTCGCCTACGGAATACCGGCACAACACATGGAGATGAGGCTTTACGCTCAGAAAGGCCGCCTCCCTGTTTATTCCGGCCTCAGCAGCGGGAACAGCACACAGTCCTTTATGTTGTCGCTGTCGGTCAGTACCTGGACAAACCGCTCGATGCCCAGTCCCCAGCCGGATATCGGCGGCATGCCGTATTCCATGGCTGTTATATAGTCTTCATCATATACCATGGCTTCTTCGTCGCCTCCGGCATTATACCGGGCTTGCTGTTCCAGCCTCTTCTTCTGCTCGATATGGTCTACCAGCTCAGAATAAGCGTTTACTATCTCCGCGCCGTCGATGATCAACTGGAACCGGTCCGTAATATTAGGGTTCGCATCATTGGCTCTTGCCAATGGCGAAAGCTCTATGGGGTGTTCGACTAAAAATGTGGGCTTTATGATTTGATGAGCCTTTTAAGGTATGTTTCGGGAGCTATCCGGAGGTACACGTCGATATCGAGAGCCGCGTGACGGGACATGAACGGCTTTGCCAGCGCTCCTGTAACACATGTTTGACAAACCAACACCGACGGACAGCAGAAATCGCTGATTTTGTTGAAATATGTGCTGATAAGTGGTATAATTCACCAGGAGTATTTGACGCAGACAGGCTGGATTTCGTAATGAGAGATGGCCTGGCATCAGGATTGATAGATAAAACAGGAGATGTGGACCGTATCATTAAAATGTACTGCCTGTGTGAAAATCCTAAGGCAGACGATCTGAAAGATAAATTTGTCTTTCTGCCATCTGTTCAATGCCTGAATGATGTACAGCAAATCCTGCTGGACAGGTACAGAATATATAAGTTTTTGGTAAATCACCATAAAGTAAAAAAGATGGACTATATCCTTCAAAAAGCAATGACACTGCTCATGGAAGAAGAATGCGGGACAGATTCTGGTGAGACCGGAGCAGCGCTTGATTTAAAGCGTATGTCGGATATGGTAAGAGTTACTGCCCGTGTGCTGGATACGCAGTTAAATTCGGATAACGTAATGAGAACCAAATATCAATTTGCACAGTTGACGGAGAACTGGGCATACTCAATACTGAACAAGAAATATATTGATTTGCTGATCAGTCAGGATCGCCGTCTTAAAACTTTAAGATTATTACTGGATGAAATCTTTACAGGCAGGAAAGTTTTTGAGAGCTTATGGAAAAGAGAGCATGAATTTTGCGATTTTGTCACCGAACTAAATGAAAAAATCAAGTTGTCAGCAGAAGTAAATAAAGCGCTAATGGATAAAATTGAATCTATGAAGGATTTAAATAAAGGGCAACTCATTCTGAAAGATATCAGGGAAACTGATGAAAACCTGGGAAAACTGGCAATACGCTATCTTAACGTATGCTGTGCAGGATGGCAGAAAGATGTTGAAGGACTGTTATCAGATGACAGTTTAATAGTTCTTATCCAGACCGTCAAAACCGAGACAGGGATAACCGACCTTTTTCTGGTAGACCTGAAAAATCATCAAAACAAGTATGAGTTTAATGAAAAGATTTCAAAGGTGTATGATTATTTATGCCTGGATAGTGACAGTTCCACTAAATTCTATGTTTATTATGCCGATATAGGACAAAACCACAATAAAACGCAAATATCCAATATGCTGACAGACCAGATTATAGAGTATATTAAAAAACAGACGTTAAGTAATGCGAAGACAGGAAATGATAATATTTAAAAAGGCATAAATTATGCTATAATAAAATACAGGGGATAGCATTATGTGCGATTATTATAACAAAAGCAGAAAAATAGTCCTGGACTTTATTGAACAGAAAGACGGGTTCTCTTTGAGCGAATTGCAGGCGGAAATCATGAAACAGGGCGGCGCTATGAGGGTTGCGCCTTCAATAACGATCAAAGACTATCTCAGCGAGTTTGAAGAAGCCGGGATACTGGGTTATGTACCTAAGGATGGCAAATACCTGGTTACAGTAAAAAAGTGAAACATATCTGTAAATAAAGAAATTGCCATATGAGATATTAGATTGGACAGGTCAAAAGCGAAAACTGCCGATATTATTAAACTTGCTGAAATGTGTGGTATCTGTCAGGAGTGTTGTTTTCGTAAATGATGCATTTCTGATTTGTTATTTTATGCTTTCTATCAGAAATTACCTGCAGCAGCCCGTTTTCAGTGCTAACATATGATTCGGAGTCCCAGGTATGTCACATAAACACATATGTTTCAGCAATAGAGGGCATGTGTTTATGTGATATCACTGACACTTTGTTGAAAAACGTATATAACCATTCGTTTGCATACCGGCCCGTTTGCCGATGTATGGGCTAATCCGAATATCCAACCCTTATAATTTTTTGTTTCGACAACGAATATGCCATAAGGCGAAAGTATGACATGGTCGATCTGACTGGTACCCCTGTGTGTCCGGAGCATCAGGTACAGTCGCCTGGTAACATATTAATCGGACCTGGTGCAGCAATTTCTAGCGTGACAATTTATTGAAAAATATTTATTGATAATGAAAAAATGTCGATATATTTTTAGAAATGAAAATTATGGGTGGTAAATAATCATTAAAACTGAACATCAACAAGAAGAGGCAGTAAAAATGAGTGAAAAACCCGTAATACTGTTAGTTGACGATGAAATCCATGTGGTAAATGCCTTGAAACGTACATTCAACAGGATGGACTGCGAGGTCCTGTCCGCCACGGATCCGGAAGATGCCATAAGCTTGATCAATCATTCGAGGTTTGATATCGTTATCAGTGATTACTGTATGCCTGGGATCAACGGGATCGATGTCCTGAGGCATTCGAGGGAAGTTTTGCCCCATGCGGCCAGGGCCCTGATGACAGGATATTCCGACATAAATATAGCTATTTCAGCCATAAACGAAGGAAGCATCTTTTACTTCATTACAAAACCATGGACAACTGACGAACTGACATCAATGATGGAGCGGGCGATGGAGTATAAGCAGAAAGAAAATAGACAGGCCGATATGAGTCAGGCTTCCTATGACTGCTCAGGATGCCTGTCTGAAAGAATAGACAGGCTGAGAATTGAATATGACAATACAAAAGTTCCTGTCGAAGATGGTGAAGTGTTAATGCTGCCGCATTGTGTCCAGCAGTAGATGTCGTAAATTGTCCGTATATTGACGGAATCGGTGTCCATATGTGACCGAAATACCCTTCCCCCCGTCCGAGGGGGGAGAATTAAGATAATTCTCCCTGTATGACCAACTTCACCATATGATCGTCAATAATACGCCTGCCATTCTGAGCTCCATAAATCAAGCAATGAGTACAAACCTTGTTGACTAATCGGGCTGCCCCGCCGGAAAATCTGAATATCTCGTCGATCGCCTGATCGGAAAAAATATCATGTTCTGCTCCTGCATAGGAAAGGTGCGTTTTGACGTATTCCCCGGTCTGCGCTCTGTCATAATGGTTTAGCTTACACTGAATGTCAATTCGCTGCCGAATCGCCGTATAGGATTGCATG
>Ga0209720_1002637_pt1 | contig 13096 bp, 8 predicted proteins | sample AD_JPNMR3_MetaG_FD_184426 | JGI IMG/M metagenome (GOLD analysis project Ga0209720, IMG submission 184426) | Active sludge microbial communities of municipal wastewater-treating anaerobic digesters from Japan - AD_JPNMR3_MetaG (SPAdes) (version 2) | ecosystem: Engineered > Bioreactor > Anaerobic >...
AACCAACTAACTAACTAACCAACCAACCAACTAACCAACTAACTAACTAACCAACCAACCAACCAACTAACCAACTAACTAACCAACCAACCAACCAACTAACTAACTAACCAACCAACCAACTAACCAACTAACTAACTAACCAACCAACCAACCAACTAACCAACTAACTAACCAACCAACTAACTAACTAACCAACCAACCAACTAACCAACTAACTAACTAACCAACCAACCAACTAACCAACTAACTAACTAACCAACCAACCAACCAACTAACCAACTAACTAACCAACCAACTAACTAACCAACCAACCAACCAACTAACTAACTAACCAACCAACTAACTAACTAACTAACCAACTAACTAACCAACTAACCAACTAACCAACCAACTAACCAACTAACTAACTAACCAACCAACTAACCAACCAACTAACTAACTAACCAACCACCACCTTAAAATACTTATAATTCTGTTCATTACTCACTTTCAGATAATATATTCCCGAAAAGAATTCACTTACATTAAGCTCTACTTTATTGTAAATACTCGGAGAATTAAATTCCTGAATATAAACACGTTCACCAACATTATTAAATAATTCAAATTTTGTGGAGGAGCTTAAAATATTAATATATTCACAAATCAAAACATCTTTTGCAGGATTTGGGTAAGGAGCAAATACTTTTAAACTTTCGGTTTCTGTGTGGCAGAGAATATTATTTTCAGGATTAATGTCTGCAAAGCCAAAGTATGGATGAACTTCGATTTCTACACATACCGGATCAGGAACTTCACCGTCGGGAACATAGACCTGCATGCTAAAATCATACTTCAATACTTTTGATGGTGCTAGGTATGGAATTATTTCACGAAAAATACGTGCTTCTCCAAGATTTAGAATTATCGGGGCATTTTCACAGGGTAATGTTCCTGAATTTATTACATATACTGAAGTTTTAAGATAATTATTTTCTACCTTTAAATTAAGATTATACAGTTGGATATCCATAATTGGAATCACAACCTTTACCATCTTGAGGTCTTGATTTGTGCAGCCATATTCTGAAATCCCTGTTAGTATAATGTTATAAGTGCCAGCTTCGGTGAAAACGTAATTTAATTCTTGTCCATAAAGTATTTCTTCTCCGATTTTCCATTCAAAATCATTAACATCTTCGCCAATTCCTATGATATCAACACTTAATGGTACTGCTCCCCATATATCCGAGATTAACATCGATACTTCGGGATTTTTGTGAACAGTTAAATTTGATGTTGCCTCAGCCTTGCATTGATTTTCGGTTTTTACTGTCAGTTTAAGTAAATATTGCCCTGTATCCTGTATCATGAATTCAGGCTGAGCTAGTGAGGAGGTTAAAATTGTATAGCCATCATGGCTTAAATTCCATAGATAAGATTGTATTTCTCCGTCGTTCGAGATAATTTCAACTTGGGGAATAAAGTTTTTGTTCACACAAGAATGAAATTCCGACAATGAAATTTCAGGATTTTCATAGATACTAATTTCTGTTTCTGAGCGTGCTGTACATCTGTTTTGATATGTTATTTCGAGACTTACGGTTTTTGTTCCGGCTTCGTTGTATATATTTACAGGTGAAGAACTTTCGGCTGTGTTGCCGTCACCGAAATTCCAGAGATACCTTTCCGGCATATTTACAATGTTAACCGGAGTACGATTTATAAAATAAACAGGTTCGCCTGCACAGGCATTTTGCCATTCAAAAACCGGTAATTCAGCTTCTTTTATAAAGACTTTTCCGATGATGGAATCTTTACAGTTTTTATCACTGGTGCTTATAAGTTTAATATTTTTCCAACCTGATTCTGTAAAGCTAGTAAATACTTCATCTCCTTCTAAATTTAGGTTTTCTATGCTCCATATATTTTGAATAATGTTGGCATTCTGAACCTGTGACAAAGACCTGAATCTCGTTTCCGAATGTTGACATAGAAAATCGGCTGCATATTCCGCTTTGGGCAAGGCATATACATCAATTAATTTTCCTGTAAAGTCGGAGCAACCTGCATCCGTAAGAACTGTTAATTCTATGTAATATTGAGAATTTTCGAGGTTGTTACTTGACAGATATGTTCCCGGAAGTATAGGATTTTCTTCAGTGCTGAATATTTCGTCGTTTATTTTCCATTCCCACGAAATTATATTTCCCTGTTCGGATTGAGACAAATCGTTTAACAACATTGGATTTGATTTGCACTGACCTGAATAGGAGAAATCAGGTACTGGAACTGTTCCAGTTATTGTTACATTAATTTCATCGATTGCTATACAACCTCGTTGATTTGTAACTGTTACTGAGTATGTACCGCTTTCGGTAAGTACTATTTCCGGTTCTTGCGATCCGGTATTCCATAAATAGTTTACAGTTTCATCACGGTTTGTTACTAGCATAAGTCTGTTGCCTGAACAAAGCAATGTATCGGCAGGTCCAACTGAGGCAGTAAGTTCGTAATAATCAAAATTTAGACTGATTGTATCCGTATAAAATTTACATCCCAAACTATCTGTTAAAATAGCAGCATATTCACCTTGGTTTTCGATTACAACTGTATGCGAGGTTTCTGGCAAACCTATCCATTCGTAAAAGTATGCTCCCGTAAGTCCCAAATCCCAGATTATAGGTTGACCGTAACAAACAACTGTATCACTCAACTGATTTACAACCGGATAATAAACACGAATATCATCCGAAGACTGAAATCCGAAAATATCCGTAACCGTAACTGAATAAACTCCGGGCTTATTTACATGTATTATGCTGTCTGTTTCTCCAGTACTCCATTGATATGCAACATACCATGGTTTATATGCTGTTGTTATGGCAGTATCACAGAACCCGTAAGGAATTCGTATATCATAACCAAGATTTACTGGGGGAAAATATTTGTTGCGAAGGTAATTTTCAACAAGATTCCTTAAACTATCATTTAAAACTGTATCGTAAAAAATTAATTCAGCAATTTCGCCTCGTAGAAGCCATGTATTACTATAAGTAGCTCCAATAGTTATACCATTCATGGAAGAACTTCCGACATTGCCAGAAGCTTTTAGAATTCCATTTTCAAAAATTTTGCTGGAGCTTCCGTTATAAATTGCAGTAGATAATATAAAATCAAAAGGGCAAGGTTTCGAATATCCAATACCTGATGAAGTATATATCTGAATTCCATTCGAGTAGCTTTGCAAATCAAATAATGAAGAAGAATAATTGCAATAACAAACTACATTTGCAGATTGAGTAGTTTTCCAAACAGCAAAACTTGTTATAGGTTGAGATAAAGAAGTAGGGTATTGAGCTTTAAGAAATTGATTGCCAGTAAAAGATAGTACAGGTAAATTATTTAATCCAATATCTTTAAAGATAGGTCTATTTGCAGAATTTGCTTGTTGAGCATGGGAATTATTACCGGATAGATCATACATAATAGCAACTTTGCCGTCAATAATTTCAACAGAGTCGGCTGATAGCCACAGGGCTAAATTTGATAATTCTGATGGGGCGAAAAATTTTATATATTTTATATCAGATTCAACTTCTTGAAAACAAGGATTATAAGCAATTACTTTCCACCATAAGGTGTCAAAATCTTCCTGCACACTAAAATTAAAGTAATTATCTGTTAAAAAATCTGAGTTAAATAAAATTTCTTCAAAATTCTGATTTTTTGCAATATATAGTTTATAAAATAAAGCTTCTGGCGGATTGCTCCAGGTAAAATTAATTTCCTGAGGTAATTGCCATATATTATTTCCATTAAATGGACTAATACTGGTAAAATATTGAGGTAGCGGATAATTGCTTAGTACAGTAATTATGCTGTCATAACTTGCATGGCAAGAATTGTTTAAAAACACAGTAAAAGAGACATTAAAATTATTTTCTTGTGAAAATAAGAATGAAAATAGTTCTTCATTAGAATATTCTATATTGTTTATTTTCCATGAAAAAGAACTTATTTCGGTATTTTGCGGCAGTAAAATTTCAGGAACAAATTCAAGTTCTATTCCTGTACATGCAGGATATGTTGTAAAACTAACATCCGGAATAGGTAAAACTTCTATGTTAAAATCTATTGAGTTGCTGCAACCGGATTCTCCTTGTACGAAGAATTCAATGTTTTGTATTCCGGTACTTTCAAATTGCCATTCAATGTTTTGTCCTATAATTGTATCTTGTTGGTTTATTATCCATTTCCATAAGATAATTTCTTCTGTGGTAGTGCTGTTATCGAAAAATAAAGTATTGTTGCCGAAACATAAATTTTCTGCAAGATAATCAGGTACGGGAGCTGTGCCTACTATTGTTACAAATATTGAATCAACAGCTATGCAATTATTTTCATTTGTTACAGTTAATTTTTGCCAGCCGCTTTCATAAACTACTTGTTCCGGCAAAGTATTTCCATTGGATTCCCATAAAAAACTCGTACATAAATCTTCTCCTTGTATCAGGCGAATTTTATTTCCCGAACATAAAGCCGTATCATTACCAAGAGAAATTAAGTTTTTGAAATTATCAACCTGAATTTCGAAAAATACGGTATCAAAACAGGAATTTGTGTCCTCGATTCTTATCCAATAGCTGCCTGCATCTTTAAGATAATTTTCCGAATCTGTACTTCCGTCAGACCATTCATAAAAATAAGTACCTGTTAATCCCGGATTTATCAGTACCGAATCGCCCGCACAAATTAAATAAGAGTTCTCAATATTAATTGTAGGGAAAAAAACATTTATTGTATCATAATGAGTTCTTCCAAAATAATCTATAGCCGAGGCCCAATATTGACCGCTTTGATTTACACTAATGCTTTGAGTTGTTTCACCGGTTGACCATTGAAAATTTGTAAATCCGTTGGGAATAGATATTGTGGTGTCGCAAAATCCATAATTTACATAAATGTCGGGACCTAATGTAAATTCTGGAGTATATTTATCCATCAGGTAATTTTCAACTAAGGATCGTTCTTGTTCGGATAGTAATCTGTTATAAAAAATTAATTCAGCAATTTCGCCTCGTAGAAGCCATGTATTACTATAAGTAGCTCCAATAGTTATACCATTCATGGAAGAACTTCCGACATTGCCAGAAGCTTTTAGAATTCCATTTTCAAAAATTTTGCTGGAGCTTCCGTTATAAATTGCAGTAGATAATATAAAATCAAAAGGGCAAGGTTTCGAATATCCAATACCTGATGAAGTATATATCTGAATTCCATTCGAGTAGCTTTGCAAATCAAATAATGAAGAAGAATAATTGCAATAACAAACTACATTTGCAGATTGAGTAGTTTTCCAAACAGCAAAACTTGTTATAGGTTGAGATAAAGAAGTAGGGTATTGAGCTTTAAGAAATTGATTGCCAGTAAAAGATAGTACAGGTAAATTATTTAATCCAATATCTTTAAAGATAGGTCTATTTGCAGAATTTGCTTGTTGAGCATGGGAATTATTACCGGATAGATCATACATAATAGCAACTTTGCCGTCAATAATTTCAACAGAGTCGGCTGATACCCACAGCATTAAATTTTCAGTTGGGATTTGGGAATATGTCTTAAAAATGCTTATTATTGAAATTGATAAAATGCATAAAATACGTTGCATATTTTTTATTTACAAATATACATAATTTTTAATCTGAATATGAAATAATAAACAATTCCAATGAGAGAATTTCAAAAACTATTTATGCTTTTTAAATCTATTTATAAAATTATTGTATTGTTCTTTTGCAATATTGAGATAAATGTAAAACTCCTGAATTTTAAAAACTATTGATAAACTGATATAAACTAAAATTCCTGTAATAATTTGAAAAACAAGTTTTAAAAATAAACTTTGAACAGGGATTTTAAAAGAAATTAAACTGGTTATCAACATTATTGATCCTATAAAAATTGGAAGCAACATTTTTTTGATATATAAGTTCAATTTGTGATTTAATAATCTTGAAGTAAAATAAATATCAAGGATTAACCCAAGATTACTTATTAAAACAGTTACAATAAGGAATGCTTTAATGTTGAAAAATATTCCAAACGGAATTGAAAATAAACCTAGTATTTTTTTTATTGTATTTAGTTTTAAATAAAGCTTAGAATCTCCATAAGCCATTATGGTTTGTGAAAACACAAAACTTAAAAGATATGGAATAATTGCAAACCCAATTATTTGGAGATATGGAACAGAAATCAGCCATTTTTCTGTGTAAAGAATAACAATTAAAGGGTGAGCTGTGGCAACTATACCAAATGCAATCGGAACCACTCCGTAAACAGTTAAATTGAAAAATTTCAGATGAAGCCTTCGAAATTCCTCAAGCTGATCATTTATTTTTGATAATACTGTAAAAGTTATCACATTTATTACTCCGGAAAAAATTTGTTCAGGAATTTGTTTTGTACTTTTTGCACGCATAAAATATCCTAATTTACTTGTCGAAAATACTTTTGCAATTAACATATTGTCAAAGTTATCAATTACGCTTGTAATTAATTGTACAAGTAATATATTTGAACCAAATTTCCATAATTTTTTAAAAGAATTTTTATAGAATGCAAATTCAGGTTTCCACTCTGATAAAAGCCAAAGCATTAAATTTTTTAAAATTGCTTGTGATAGTATTTGCCCAACTATACTATAAACTCCGTATCCTTTATATGCCATAACTATACCTACAAATATAGATACAATTAAACCTGACAAATTACAGAAAGATTGGATTTTAAATTTAAAATTTTTAACAAAAATGGCATTTTGAACTATTCCAAAAGAATTTATAACAAATACCAAACAAGTTAAACGTGTGAGTATTATTAATTGTGGCTCTTTATAAAATTTAGCAATAAGAGGTGCTGAGAAAAATAGCAATAAATAAAATAAGGTACTTACACTAATGTTAAACCAAAATACAGTAGAATAATCTTCTGTAGTAGTATTTTTATTTCTAATTATAGCAGTTGACAACCCAGAATCTATAAAAACTTGCGCAATAGCAATAAAAATACTAAGCATCCCAACAAGACCGAATTCTGCAGGTTCGAGTAGACTTGCAAGTATTATTGAGAGAATAAAAGTGAAAAAATATTGGCTGAAACTAAAAAAAGTATTCCACTTTGCTCCCGAGATTGCACCATTTTTTAATGATTCCGACATAATTTAAAATTACTGCAAAATTAATATTTTTGAGTTTTTTTCACTATTTAATTTATTATTTATAATTTTGGAGGTGTTATTTTTTTTAATAATTTGCAAATGCCACGAAAAGCTTTAATTACAGGAATTACAGGGCAGGATGGTTCTTATCTTGCAGAGTTTTTACTTGAAAAGGGTTACGAAGTTCATGGGATAAAAAGAAGGTCCTCTTCATTTAATACCGGAAGAATTGACCATATGTACGAAGATCCACGTGTTACCGATAAAAACTTTTTTATTCATTACGGAGATATTACCGATTCTACCAATGTTATTAGTTTAATACAAAAAATTCAACCTGACGAGATTTATAATCTTGCAGCACAATCTCACGTCCATGTTAGTTTTCAAATTCCGGAATACACTGCAAATGTTGATGCACTTGGAACTTTAAGAATTCTTGAGGCGGTGAGATTACTGGGGTTGACAAATAAAATAAAAATTTATCAGGCTTCTACTTCTGAATTATACGGACTGGTACAGGAAATTCCGCAGAATGAAAAAACCCCATTCTATCCTCGCAGTCCTTATGGAGTTGCAAAACTTTACGGCTATTGGATAACAGTTAATTACAGGGAAGCCTATAACATTTTTGCTTGCAATGGTATTTTATTTAATCACGAATCTCCTCGCAGGGGCGAAACTTTCGTAACACGTAAAATTACAATGGCTGCAGCGAGAATAAGCAATGGGCTGCAAAAAAAATTATTTTTAGGCAATCTTGATGCAAAACGAGATTGGGGACATGCCAAAGATTTTATTGAGGGAATGTGGTTAATGTTACAACAAAACGAACCTGATGATTATGTACTCGCTACTGGAGAAATGCACACTGTAAGAGAATTTGCCGAAAAAGCATTTGCAGTTGCCGGAATTGAAATAATTTGGGATGGAAAAGAATCCGATGAAAAAGGAATTAATAAAAATACTGGTCAAGTAATAATCGAAATAGATCCCTATTATTACAGACCAACAGAAGTAAATCTGCTTATCGGAGATTCAACTAAAGCTCGTGAAAAATTAGGTTGGAAACCTAAAATTAGTTTTGATGAACTTATAGTTGAAATGGTTGTTCATGATTTAAAAATTATTAAATAATATGGAATTAAAAAGAATTATTGTTACAGGAGGCAATGGTTTTTTAGGCAAATATGTTGTTAGGGAATTAAAAAATAAATATCCTGATTCCAAAATCTTTGTCCCCGCGTCTAAAGATGTTGATCTGCGGGATCAAAGTATAAGCTTAAAATATTTTAATGATATTAAAGCTGATCTTGTAATTGCTCTTGCTGCCCGATTAGGAGGAATTGGAGATAACATCAAATATCCTGCTTCATATTTCTTTGATAATATTATGATTGGGGTAAATACTATTAATGGAGCAAGATTAACAGGAGTAAAAAAGATAGTTTATGTTGGTACTGTTTGTTCATATCCTGAGATTGTTGAAATACCATTTAAAGAAGAAGATTTATGGAAAGGATATCCAGAGCCAACAAACGGAGCTTACGGTATTGCCAAAAAAGCTGTGATGGAATATGCTATTGCTGTAAAAAAACAATATGGGCTGGATTGTGTTAATTTATTATTGACAAATCTTTACGGCCCTGAAGATGATTTTAGAGTAGAAACCTCGCACGTGATTCCTGCTCTTATAAAAAAAATTTTAAAAGCAAAAGAATCTGGAGAATCCAAAATAATTGCATGGGGAGACGGATCTCCTACACGTGATTTTATTTATGTTGAAGATGCTGCAAGAGGAATTGTAGATTCAATAAATATTGATTATTCATTGCCGGTTAATTTAGGAAGCGGTATAGATATTTCTATTAGAGATTTGTATTTATTGATTTGCAAAATTGCCGATTTTAATGCTGAGGTAGTATGGGATACAACAAAACCTAACGGACAACCTAAAAGATTGCTGGACATTTCTAAAGCTAAAATGCTTTTTGGTTTTGAGCCTAAAATAGGCTTTGAAACAGGGTTAAGATTTACTTTTGAGTGGTATTTAAAAAACAGAAATACAATTGACAAATTTGGAGCAAAACATAAAAATGATTAAAAAATTTGATTTTTTTACGAGAAAATTCGCTTATCTCTGGCTCAGAGCAGTAGAAAAATTTGTAAATTTAATTGTTTATTGTTATTCTGTTTTGTTTAAAAAGAAAAAAAAGTCTGAAATAAAAAAAATAGCAGCTTTTTGGTATAACCCTCCCGACATTATAGGTTCCGATTTAAGAATGGGTTATTGGAAAAAATATTTTGTTGAAGACGGTTTTATTTATGATAATTTTTATTTGAACAGTATTAAAGAAATCACAAAAAACATTGATCAAGGCACCTGGACGTCCAGATATTTTTATTTTTCTAAGTGTTTATTACGAAGGTTACCTCAAGTTCTTAAAGCTCATAAATATGATTGTATATGGATAGATAGAGGAATTATTCCTTTGTACCCTAGAAAAAAAGCGTTTATTGAGAATAGATTAAAAAGAGTTGTTAGCAAATTGGTTGTAGATACTACTGATGGAGGTGATTTTGAGGCCAATCCTGAATTAATGGAAGATACATTAAAACAAGCTGATGAAATTACTGTGGGATATAAGTATCTGAAAGAGTTTTATTCCGATAGATTTAAAGTTACACAAATTTTCTGGACAATTCCAACAGAAAACTATATAATTAAAGAAGATTATAATATTTCGGATGTGCCGGTTATAGGATGGATGGGGTCTCCCGCAAATTTTGAACATGTTTTAAAAATTTTACCTCAATTGCAAGCACTTAGAAAAGAAAAAAATTTTATCTTCAGATATGTATGCAGAAAAAATTTTAATAAAGAACTTGTAGGTTTAGATTGTGAGCATTATTACTTTGGTGACGATTATTATAAAATAATTGCCGGTTTTGACATTGGGATTTCTCCATTTTTAGAGGTAAATTTAAGAACAAAAGGCAAAATTTCCATGAAACATCAGGAATTTTTGCTTATGGGTATACCTCAGGTTTGTTCTGATGTTTCAATTTCTGAATTTGTTGTGGAAAATGAGCATGTTCTTATTGCAAAAGCACAGGAAGAATGGAAAGAAAAACTTTTTAAACTAATGGATGATTATTATTTACGAATAACATTGGGCACTAATAGTAAAATTCTTTTTCAAAACTATTATCTTTATGAAAAGCAATATGAAAATTTAAAGATAATATTGTTACATTTGTAGATAATATTTTGTATATATTTATAGATTTGTGCTATAACCGAAATTGCTTTAATAATACTTCAAAACTTGGAATTGGAGAAATAAAAAATATGACCGATGTGATTTATCATATAATCCATGAGGGGGAAGGCTTTGCCGAACTTGATGATTATCAACTATTTCTTGGACATAGAAGATTAGATACTGTCCCAAAAAATGCCAAGCAACCATTGATTTATTTAAACAGATATATCATAACTTATAATGGTGAAATTTATAACTACATTAAAATAAAGTCAGAATGAACAAAGAAAGGTTTTCATTTTTTTCTAAAACTGATACAGAAGTACTTATGGCTGCTTATGATTGCTTGGGAGTTGATTGTTTACAAAAGTTATATGGAGTGTTTTCATTTGCATTATTTGATAGTTGTTCAAATGAATTGTTTTGTTCAAGAGTTCATTTTAGCGAAAAGGCATTTCATTTTTTTGAAAAAAATGTTTTGTTTTGCAATTGGATAGGAATATAAATGTTTATGGACAGTAAGGAGTTGAAAAAAAATCATGGTGATTATATTATGTATTTTTTTCTGAATATGATATTGAAAATAATTCTATAACTTTTTACAAAAATAATAAAGAGATTTAGCTCAATGTATTATTTTTTATTAATAGCTGTTGTAATGATATTATAGAAACAATAATTGTGATTTAATAAATTTTTTAAATAATTGATACTTATATGAATAAAATAGTTAAAAAACAAAATTTTCTATTCAGACGACAATTTGCAATATTATTAAAACAAATAGATATTTTAGGGTTAGATAATTGGATTGAAATTATATTTAATTCTTACAAAGTTATAATTCATCCTGATTTGTTATATTATTACTTAAAAGAAGGAGATAGGGAAGTTCTTCTTTTAGGATATATCACAAATATATTAAAAACTGATTTATCAAATCAAGAGATAATAAAAGATTTAATTGATAATAGTAAAGATTTAGATACTTTTATCGAACAAACGCATATTTGTGGTGGTAGGTGGGCAATCCTATACAAGGACTTGAATAATTTCGCTATATTTAATGATGCAACAGGTATGCGTCAAATTTTTTATGATGATAAAATTCAAGTAATTGCATCAAATGAAAATTTATTAGCCCATTTACTTAATTTAAAAAAATCTGATTATGTGCAAAATTCATTCGTTTTGAAATTCAATGATAAAAGCATAAACGAAATTTGGTTTCCATACAATAAAACAAATTATGATGAAATTAAATGTTTAATACCAAATTATTATTTAGATATTTTAGCTTGTAAAATTTACAGATTCTGGCCATTAAAAAGATATTTTTATAATTATAAGGATTTAATTAGCAAGTTGCATGAGTATTTAATTGGTAATGTTAAATCATTTTCAAATCAATTTGATAAAATTGCTCTTGCAGTGACCTCTGGTTATGATAGCAGAAATACGCTTGGATATTTTATGAATTTTTCAAAGGCTGATTTTATTTTATATACCTTTAAATATCAATACGTTGATGATACAAGTGATGATATTGTTATTCCACAAAAATTGAGTCATTATTTGAATTTAAAACATTTGTTAATAAGTCATTATAAGGATATTGATCCGGAATTTGAAAAAATCTTTTCAATTCACAATGCAATAGTCAAACCTATTTTTATTTCAATTGCGTATAATATGTATCGTGAGTATCCTGATGATTTTATATCTGTGCAAAGTGTAGCTAATGAAGTTGTGCGCCAGAGATACCCTTATTTACCTTTTATCCCAGATATTCTAGATATATGCCATTTTACAAAATTTTATAACTTCAAATTCGCTGAAAATGCATTTAAAGAATGGTTAGATAATACTAGAAAAATTGCAAAAGATTTAAAAATTAAATTAGAGGACTTGTTTTTTATGGAACAAAGGATGGGACGCTGGAACTCAGGTAATCGGAATGAATGGGATATAGTTCAGGAGGTTTTCGAGCCTTGGAATGTAAGAGAAATTTGGTTAATCTCAATGAGTATAGCGGGTAAATATAAAAAACATAATAATAACAAAGTTTATTATGATCTATTTAAAAGTTCGTGGAAGAATTACAATATTATAGAAATTACCACAAAAAAGGATATTAACTATAAGTATTATAAGTTTCGAAAATTATTGTCAAAATTTAAACGAATTATTACAGCTTATTATATAAAATATGGAAATAAAACCTAAATACAGTTCCTCTAATGCAACAATTAGTTGGAAAACTATGAAAAAAAAATATGATTTATTAAATTTAAATAATTAAAATAAGATGGCAAAAATCTGCATTTTGTTGAATGGTGAAATTAGTAACGATACTAGAGTGATAAATGTGATTAAATCTTTAAGTAAATTTCATGAATTGGATTTGTTTTATATCTCTGATGTAAACATTGACTATAATGTTCTTATATTTAATCAAAAAGTGAAATTATATCCAAAAAAGTTATCGAATAGTTTTATTAAAAAAATCATTAAAAACACTTTTTTTTATAATGAATATAATTTTTTTTTACGTGAAGTTTTAAATCAAAATGTTAAATACGATTTTATTTATGCAAACGATTTACCATGCTTAAAACCAGCTATA
>Ga0209720_1002639_pt1 | contig 13087 bp, 10 predicted proteins | sample AD_JPNMR3_MetaG_FD_184426 | JGI IMG/M metagenome (GOLD analysis project Ga0209720, IMG submission 184426) | Active sludge microbial communities of municipal wastewater-treating anaerobic digesters from Japan - AD_JPNMR3_MetaG (SPAdes) (version 2) | ecosystem: Engineered > Bioreactor > Anaerobic...
TTATTGACAAGTAACGAGTTTTAATTTTATGGTCAAGCCCGTAGTGTTAGGTGATGAAAAATTTTTTTTGAAAATTGATTTTTCTATAGTAAATTAGTAAACAATATTCCCCTGTAGCTCAGCCGGTAGAGTCCCGATGGAATCGGGATTAACCACCAGGTCGATGAAAAAAATATATTATATCAAAAAAACTTAAATAAATAGATTTATTTCATTGGATCATATTTAAGAAAAGATTGTATTGTAAAATGTATCATGTGTATATAATTCAATCTACAACAACGGGAAGATATTATGTGGGTTCAACGGGGAATCTTGAGCAACGGCTTGAGCAGCACAATACCCATAAGTATCCTGGATCTAAATACACTAAGAGAGCAGAAGGGACATGGGTATTGGTATATAGTGAAGAGCATGAAACCAGACATGAAGCGGTAAAAAGAGAGAAGCAGATAAAAAGCTGGAAGAGCAGGAAAGCAATAGAACAGTTGATAAAAACAAAAATCGATGATCGTAAGAATGGGAGTGGATAAAAAATTTATTGACAGAAAAAGGTGGTTATTTTTAAGGTCAGAAATGTAGTTTGATATTAAAGAATTTTTTTTGAAAAAGCTTAGTTACATAGTAAAATAATAAACAACAATCCCCTGTAGCTCAGTCGGTAGAGCAGTTGGCTGTTAACCAATTGGTCGCAGGTTCGAGTCCTGCCGGGGGAGCATAAAGCCTGCGATAGTAGCAGGCTTTTTTAGTTTAGAAGAAGAGATAACCAATGGGTCGTCCCGATGGAATCGGGACCGGGGGAGCATAAAGCCTGTGATGGTAGCAGGTTTTTTCATTTTAGAAGAAGAGATAACCACCAGGTCGTCCCGATGGAATCGGGACCTATTGGCAACAATAGGTTTTTTATACACAAGAGTGGCTATATAAAGAAAAAAGTCAGGATTAAAATTAACTTGACTGTAAAGTCTCTTATCCATATGCTTCCACTACCTGATTGACTTTATTTAATAGTGTTGGGAAAATGCAGAAAAATTCAAAATTCTTGATTAAGAAGAGGTAGATACGAGCAAATTCAGAAATATTTTTCTTTCCATTATAAATTATATAAATTTCGAAACGATTATTAATATAGTTAATTATTTTTTGTTTTTGAAATCGAAATTTTGATTTTGCCGTTTAATTATTTTTATCTTGATGTATTTAAATTTAACAACTGAAAAAAAATAATGAGTAGAGAGTTGTAAGTGGGTAATGTACAATAGGCCTACATGTAATCAACATTTTAAATAAACAATGAATATATACATTGTATGAACCGACAGCAGGCTGAAATCCAATTAAAAAAACTATTTGGCTTTGAACGCTTTCATGATTTGCAGTGGAACGTGATAGAAAAGCTTCTGGCAGGAAAGCGCATACTGTTTATTGAAAAAACAGGTTTTGGTAAATCCCTCTGTTATCAGTTTACAGCTTCGCAACTGGAAGGAGTTACCATTGTATTTTCTCCACTCATTGCTCTCATGCGTGACCAGGTACGAAGCCTACAGCATAAAGGCATTCGTGCTGCAACAATAAATTCAAATTATAATGATGATGAAAACAAAGCCACTATTGAGAAAGCACTGAAGAACCAGTTGGACATTCTCTATATTGCTCCCGAACGCATGGAAAATGCCACATGGATAAGTTCCGCCCGCACAATGAAAATCGCTATGGTGGTAATTGATGAAGCCCATTGCATTTCGGTATGGGGACAAAGCTTTAGACCCAATTATCGACGGATTGTAAACCTTGTGCGTTTGTTGCCAAAGAATTTCCCAGTGCTTGCCACCACTGCTACGGCTACCCCAAGAGTTCAGACAGATATCATTGAACAGGTAGGAAGCGATGTAATTATCATCCGCGGACAATTGGTTCGCCCTAACATTCGCCTATTTGTGGTGATTGTACAAAGTGAGGATGAGAAGTTTCTCTGGATCGCAGAATATCTTCCCAAATTAAAAAAACCTGGCATTATCTATACCGGTACTCAGGCAAACACGCAAATATTTTCAAATTGGCTCCAATTTTTAAATTTCAATTCTACCGCGTATAATGGTCGTCTGGATGCTGAAACCAGAAAACTGATAGAAGAAAACTTTCTTAATAACAAATACGATTGTGTAGTGTCAACCAACGCGCTGGGCATGGGAATCGATAAACCAGATATACGCTTTATCATTCATACGCAGGTTCCACAATCACTTATTCATTATTATCAGGAAATTGGGCGTGCTGGCCGTGATGGGGAAGAATCCTTTGCTATACTATTATATAACCCCAAAGAAGATGACGAATTGCCAAAGGCTTTTATTGAAGGAGCAAAACCTTCAATTGATAAATACGAAAGGGTTATTGAGATAACCAAAAAGAAATTAATGGGCCGAAATGAAATTATTAAAACAGCAAATCTTAAACAACATGAAGCTGATGTCATTCTTGCCGATCTCATTGACCAGAATATAATCAACAAACATGAATTTAGCAAAGCAAAAAAGTATTTTTACAATCCTGAAGCACCGCCATTGGATGTTTCCAAATTTGAAATGCTGAGAGATATACAATTTAAAGAATTTGAAAAAATGCAAGAATACATACATATTTCGAGTTGCCGCATGAAGTATCTATGCAATTATTTAGGCGACGAAAGTCATGAAGTGTGTGGTGGTTGCGATAATGACATCCGGCAAAAAATACAAGTACCGGCTTCAGAAGCAATGCGGAAACAACTACAAAAATTCCGTGAAACATTTTTCCCAACACTTGAAGTTGCAACGCAAAAAAGCAATCTCATTACCGGGGTTGCTGCTTCCTATTATGGCTTTTCGAATGTTGGCGCTGCAATTCATCGCTCGAAATATGAAAATGGCGGAGATTTTCCTGATTGGCTTATTGAATTGACTGTAAAAGCCTTCAGGAAGCATTATAAAAATAAAAGGTTTGACCTCATTTTATATGTGCCGCCAACAGAATCAGGAGATCTGGTGAAACACTTTGCAGGAAAAATCTCACGTGAATTGAATATACCTATTTCGCACAACCTTGTTAAAAATGGAAAAACGTCACCCCAAAAAATATTTCAAAGCAGCATTGCAAAAAAAGATAATGTAAAGGGAAAATTTTTTTATTTGAGACCTCAAGAAATAGCAGGGAAACACATTCTGTTAATTGATGACATTTTCGACAGTGGCTGTACTATAAAAGAAATAGGACAATATTTAACGACGATTGGCGCCGCAAGTATTGCTCCACTTGTAATTGCCAAAACAGTTGGAGGCGATATTTAAAAGGATCTACTATGAACGAATATATCGATACCACATACTGGATTGCGGTTGCTCACTTAGCGAATTGGCACAAGGAAAGAATCAACCGCTTTATTATTAACATTATCCATGAAAATGCAATGAAGTGGTCTGAGTTCTTTGCACTCAATAAAAACGATTGGAAAGAATTATATCCTTTTCTTGATAAAGAACTGAATGATCTTGAAAATACCCGGAAAGATCTACCCCGCATCGCGTTTATTGCCGAACAACTTCAAAACGAAGGATTTCAAATCATACCCATCAATTCTCAGTTCTATCCAAAAGCATTAAAAGAAAATCTTAAAATAAAGGACTCACCGCCGATTCTCTATATAAAAGGGAAAAAAGATTTACTTCAAGAAGAAGCAGTTGCAATAGTAGGCTCACGAAACGCGGGAAACGAATCTCTTAAATTTACCGATACTATTACAAAAAAAGCTGTTAAAGAAGGCAGAGTAATCATCAGTGGCTATGCCAGGGGTGTTGATAGGAAAGCACTGGACAGTGCCATTGAAGCAAATGGGAAATGCATTGTTGTATTGCCACAGGGCATTCTCACTTTCCAATCAGGATTTAATAAATATTATGAACCAATTGTGGATGGCCAGGTGCTGATTGTAAGCACCTTCCCTCCAAAAGCAAATTGGAGTGTAGGCTTGGCTATGGAGCGAAATAAGTATATCTATGGACTAGCCAGAGAAATTTATGTAGCGGAATCTAATAGCAAGGGGGGAACCTGGGAGGGCGCCATGGATGGCCTCAAAAGAGGTAGGAAAATTTATGTACGTTATCCTGAAGCACACGAGAAAAATGCCAATATGTTATTAATAGAAAAGGGTGCAATTCCTGTTACTATTGATGGGGAAATTATTGATATTCAGTCTAATATTATATTTAGTTCGTATACATCCACTCAGTTAAAATCTGTAAATGAGATGGAACTATCTTATGGGAACAAAAATCGTGATATTGAGAAAGAAATACTAGAATTGTTAAAAAAAGGAACATTCACGGCAAAGCAAATTATAGACGAATTAAACTTAAATTGGAAGAGCAGAAAACTCACTGAGTTTCTTAAGAACTGCAAAAACGTACAAACAGTAAAAGGAAAACCATTAAAGTTTACCAGGAATGATATTGAATACCAAAAAACTTTATTTAATGTTTGTGAATAGTATTTAAGCTTTTTTTATTTTTCCCTAATACTACAAATATCCTGAAAAAACATTATTCTGTTGCCTTTTGAAAAAAACTTTACAACTCTTTTTAAGTATTTAATGTTATCCTCAATATCTTGAGTGCATGTTGCAAAAAATGAACTCAAGTATTTCAAAAATTATTGTTTTATTATAACATCAATGAAATAATTAAAAAAATCAATATTGAAAGTAATTAGGAAAAGGTACATTTGGGTATATTGTTAGCTATAATCATAGGATTATCAGATGAAATCTAATGTAAAACACTTCAAACAAGGGTAAAAAATACATGACACCTATTGAGAAATTTCAATCACTCCTGCGTGAAATCTTTTATTTTGATTGTGCCGATCTGGACTTTGGTATCTACCGCATCATGAACCATAAGCGGGCGGTCATTGAGCAATTCATCAATGAAGAGTTACCAACTGCTATTAAAAAGGAACTCAACGAGGGCGCACTGGCTGAACAGGGGCAAGCGCAGGATGCCCTCCAGACTGCAAAGAAAAAGGTCCTGGATGCATTGGGTGAGGACGCACTGGATGCTGATGGCAACCTTGCCCAGAAATATCGCGAAACCAGGGCTGGCAAAGAGTACCTTGAAGCGCAGACAAGAGCAAAGGGGAGCCGTTCAACAGAAGCACTGGAAATTGCTGTATACAATCACCTTTATAGTTTTTTCAGCCGATACTGGCAGGACGGTGATTTTATATCCAAGCGTCGTTACTCAAAGAAAGAACGCTACGCTATCCCCTACAACGGTGAGGAAGTTTACCTCTATTGGGCAAACCACGACCAGTATTACATAAAGACCGGTGAGTACTTTACTGACTATACATATAAGTCCTCTCATGGCGTAACCGTACATTTTAAGTTGTGTCAGGCCAATGTTGAGCAAAACAATGTCAAGGGCGAAAAGCGCTTCTTTATCCCGCGCCTGAACGAAATTGCATGGGACGAGAAGGCACAAACGCTTACCATCCCTTTTGAGTACCGTCCGTTGACACAGCAAGAAACAATTACTTACGGACAAAAAAACCAGCAGGAAGCCATCATCACCAAAGCCGTGACCGAAATCCCAAGGCGCGTCAAGGCAGCCGAGGCACTGGCCGCGCTTACTGCCGAGCGTAGACGGACGGACAAAGGCGAGCCGGTTTCCTGGCTGGAGCACCACCTGCGCCAGTACACCCGCCGCAACACCAGCGACTTTTTCATCCACAAGGACCTGCGCGGCTTTCTTTCCCGCGAACTGGACTTTTACCTCAAAAACGAAGTGCTAAACCTGGACGAGTTGGAAGCCGCCGGACAAAGTCTTTCAGAAGGGTGGTTCCAATTGATGAGGCTCATCAAGCGCATTGGCATGAACATAATTGAATTCCTGGCACAAATAGAAAATTTCCAGAAGATGCTTTGGGAAAAGAAGAAGTTTATTACCGAGACCTTTTATGTCATCACCGTAGGCAACATCCCCGAAGCATTTTACCCCGAAATCGCCGCATGCGAAGCGCAGTGGGAGGAGTGGAAAACGCTTTTGCACATTAACGAGGAGCAAGCCGACCTCTTTACGGCAGGCAAAAGTAAAAAGGAAAAACGTATTGCGTATCTCAAGGCCCATACCACCCTGCCGCTGGACACGCGCCACTTTCCACAGGCTTTTGTGGATCGCCTGCTGTCTTCTTTTGACCCTTCAGCAGGCTCAGGGCAGGGCCTGGACGAGATGACCGACGGCCTTCTGGTGCATTCCGAAAACTGGCAGGCGCTAAACCTGCTGCAGGAAAAATACCGCGATAGAATTAGGTGCTCATACATTGACCCACCCTTTAACACCGATGATTCCCAGTTCGCTTTTAAAGACACATATCGCAATTCCACATGGCTGTCTTTGATGAATGACCGATTGAGAATGGGAGGGCGCTTTCTAACGCCTGACGGGTCGATTTACGTTCACCTTGACCACAATTCAAATTTCTATGGTCGGTTTATACTAGATAGTGTATTTGGTAGTGAGTGCTTGCTTAACGAAGTGATTTGGCGAATCGGTTGGGTTTCAGGCTACAAGACAGCGGCTGATCGATACGTGCGCAACCATGAGACGATTTTCGTGTATGGCCGACATTCACAGCCTTACTTCAATAAAGAGAAAGCCCGGATTCCGTACAGTTCATTTACTGAGGACACCATCCACAGTCAAATCGAAGGCATTAAGCATGCATGGGGATTAAAGGCATTATCACCGCTGCGTCTCAAACTTGTTTTCAGGGATGCCGAAGATCGTGTTTACAAGACGGGACTCACCGAAAAGGATGGAGCTTATAACATAGAAGACACATGGAATTGTAATGAATACGAGGAATTGCATTCCAATAAGATTAAGCGCAATGCAACAGAGTATACTCCGCACGGTTCCGAAATCACGCAAAAGCCTGAGCAGTTGTTGCGTAGAGTGATTGAGGTGTCGTCTAGCGAAGGAGACACCATATTAGACTTCTTTGCCGGCAGTGGGACCACTCCGGCAGTGGCTAAAAAACTGGGGCGCAGATGCGTAGCCATAGAAATGGGGAGTTATTTCGATACAGATATGTTGTGGCGAATGAAACACGTTCTGTTTGGCACGCAAATTGGGATTAGTAGGCAATGCGGTTACAAGGGTGGTGGTATCGTCAAGGTCATCCGCCTGGAGTCCTACGAGGACGCCCTCAACAACCTGACCTTTGACGAAGAAAGTGGCCAGCAGACGCTGAACCTCTTTGGCGACGAGTACCTGCTTTCGTACATGCTCCGCTGGGAGACGCGCCACTGTTAAACCCTGCTCAACGTGGAGCAGTTTCAGTCCCCTTTCTCCTACAAACTTCACATCCACCGCGACGGCGAGACGCTCGCCCGCTCTGTGGACCTGCCCGAAACCTTTGCTTATCTTTTGGGGCTGGACGTGCAGACGCGCAAGGTCTATGACAACGGCGGGCAGCGCTACCTGGTCTATCGCGGAGCCCTTCGCAACGGCCAAACTGTTGCCGTTATCTGGCGCGATACCAAAGGCTGGACGGCGAAAGACTATAAGGACGATGCCGCTTTCGTGGCCAAACACAACCTGGCGGCAGACGTTGACGAAATCTACGTTAACGGTGACTCGCGCATCCCCGGCGCGCGCTCGCTTGATCCAATTTTCAAGGAACGTATGTTTGCGGGAGTGGAGGTTTGACACATGCCAGACGTCATTCAGCAATACATCAAACTTGAAAACCGGTTGATCCTGCTTGCCTGGATTAACAGCCTTTTTGGTTACAATAGTAATCGCGAATTGTTAGAAGACTGTAAAAACGTAGATGAAGGATTTTGTGCGGATGGGCGCAGTCACCTCTACCATCACATGATTGCACGTGGCAGTCAGGTTAAAATTTCCGCCTTTGACCTTGAACGATATGACGCAAACATACGACAGCACCTGGAAACAATTAACCGCAACCGCATAGAAAAAATTACTTTGCGGTATTTCCAGCATCTGGCTGTGCTCTACACGGAAATCTATCTTGACCGCCTTTTCAACCATAAGGCTCAACTTATGGCTGACCTGAATGCCTACTTGGCCGGGCGCAACGCCAGCCGTCTACCTGTCGAACCGCAGGATGAACCTTTCACTGAAGATGAACTGACCAAACTGGCTTTCTGGATGGCCACCGGTAGCGGTAAAACGCTCATTTTGCATTTAAACTATTACCAGTTTTTGCACTATAACTCAGAACCACTTGATAATATCCTTCTTATCACTCCTAATGAAGGTTTGAGCGAACAGCACCTTTCTGAATTTACCGCTTCGTCCATTCCAGCACGACGATTTGAACTTAAGACCAGCGGTTTGTTGACAGGACTCAAAGACACGATTCAGATTATTGAAATCACCAAGCTTGTTGAGGAAAAGCGCGGTGGTGGCGTGAGCGTTCCTGTTGAAGCCTTTGAAGGCCGCAACCTCATCTTTGTGGACGAGGGGCACAAAGGCTCTGGCGGCGAGGCCTGGCGCAAATACCGCGACGCCCTGGGCGCGACCGGCTTCACCTTTGAGTATAGCGCTACATTTGGGCAGGCGCTTTCGGCGGCACGCAATGATCCGCTCACCGCCGAATACGGCAAGGCCATCCTTTTTGATTACTCATACCGCTACTTCTACGGCGACGGCTTTGGGAAGGACTTTCGCATCCTCAACCTGCGTGATGAAACCCGTCCCGAACAGACTGATACTTTGCTTATCGGCAACCTGCTTTCGTTCTACGAGCAGGTGCGGCTCTATGAAGAACAGGCAGACGCCCTGCGTTCCTACAACCTGGAAAAGCCGCTCTGGGTGTTCGTCGGCAGTACGGTCAACGCCGTTTACACCGAGAACAAGCAGCCGCGCAGCGACGTGCTAACCGTAGCGCGCTTTCTCCATCGCTTCCTAATTAAGCGCAAGTGGGCGGTTGAGACCATCGAAGCTGTCCTAAGGGGCAAAACCGGCCTGGTCACGCCGGATGGTAGTGACGTGTTTGTCGGACGTTTCCCTGTACTTAAAGAAGCAGACCTTACACCATCGCGGCTGTATGATGATATACTACAGCGTATCTTCCACGCCCCGGCCGGCGGCGGCCTGCACCTGTGCGACATCAAAAGCAGCCCCGGTGAGCTGGGCCTGAAGGCGGCCAATGCTACCGACTACTTTGGCCTGATTTACATAGGCGATACATCCGAATTCAAGAAACTGGTTGAGGCCAGCGCGCCGGAGATCGTTCTGGAACAGGACGCCATCACCGCTTCCCTGTTTGAGCGCATCAACCGCCCCGATGCAGGCCTGCACGTGCTCATCGGCGCCAAAAAGTTTATGGAAGGATGGAACTCCTGGCGCGTGGCCAGTATGGGACTTTTAAATATCGGGAGACAGGAAGGATCCCAAATCATTCAGCTTTTTGGACGTGGCGTGCGCCTTAAAGGAAAAGACTTGTCTCTTAAACGTAGCACCGCACTTGAAGGTAATCATCCACGTCACCTGCACTTACTGGAAACTCTTAATATCTTTGCTGTACGCGCTAATTATATGGCCCAATTCCGCAACTATCTGGAACGTGAAGGTGTGGAAGTTGAACCACCCATAGAACTGCCGCTTTTTGTACGGACAAACGACAAATTTTTCAATCGTGGGTTGGTGGTGCCACGACCACCAGCTGGCAATAGTTTTGCTGCAGAAATAACATTAATACTGGAAGCAGATCCAAAAATATCTGTACAGGTCGATGTATCTGGACGTGTACAAGTAATGGAAAGCTCTACAAAAGGGCTTCAAATGGTGGATGTACAAGCTGGACGGCCACAGGCTATTCCTTCCGAAAGTCTTGATCTCGTTGATTGGCAAAAGGTCTATATTGAAGTACTTGCGTATAAGGAGCAAAAAGGATTTTGTAACCTTATAATCAAACCTGAAACACTTCGTAAGATTATTGAATTCAAAAATGGGCAAGGTGTTCCAATATGTACGGTCATTGCTGATGAGCAAGTAATCCGTCCGCTATTGTTTAGCGATCGTGCTTTACTCCAGGATGCAGTGATACATTTGCTTAAAAGCTATATTGATAGATTTTACCAGGTTAACTGGGAGCAATGGGACGAGAAGAGACTGGAATACAAGAAGTTAGATATAAGCGATACCAACTTTGGTTTTAGACCCCCTGGCATTGCGGAAGATAAAATTGCCTATATGATAAAAGTACCACGATCAGAATACCAGTTGATCGACAAATTGCAACAATTGCTAAAAGAACAGGAGTTGTTGTATAGTCAGGAAAATTCTGGATTGCCACGTTTAAACTTTGATCGTCATCTATATCAACCTCTATTAGTGGATGTGCTTCAAAGAGCTAAGATAGTTCCACCAGGCTTAAAAGAAAGTGAAGCGCAATTTGTATGTGATTTGCGTGACTATTGGAAGGTTGAAAAAGATAGAGCATTGGTAAACAGTGAAATATTTTTGCTGCGAAATTTGAGCCGTGGTTATGGAATTGGATTTTTTGAGGAACGAGGATTTTACCCTGATTTTATTCTGTGGATCATAGATCAAATTACAAAAGCTCAAAGGATAATTTTCATTGAACCACACGGTATGATATATGCAAAGTCATACACTTACGACGAAAAAGCTCGCTTACACGAGCGGTTGTCACAATTGGCAAAAAAAATTGGAAAACAGAAAGTGAATATCGACATTTTTCTTGATGCTTTTATAATTTCTGCAACCCCTTATGATGAGTTATATAAACGCTATGATGATGGAAGTTGGGATAGAGCAAAATTTGCCGAAAAGCATATCCTTTTCCAGGAACGAAGTTTGGATTATGATTATATGAAATTACTATTTGAAAAATCAATGTGCGTATTAACGTAATCCTTTATCACCCAATCAAAAAATTAACTATATAAGGATATGTGTGCTAATATCACTTTCACATTACAGCAATAATCCATTACACTATCTTCACATCATAATCCTTGCGCAATGCATTCTTTACAAATTCTACCTGTGGATAGCCAAGTGCTAACACAGCATGAACGCGGTTGTGTTCTGAAATATGTAATTTTTCTTTTAAGGAAGGGGCGCTATTAAGTGTTGCAGAAGCATACCCTATAAAACACGTTCCAAGTCCCATTGAGTGAGCAACAAGCGCTATATTGTAGGCTGCATACTGGCCATCCTCAACAGGCATGCTTCCTTCCATATCGCTGTGTACAATAATTACGCAAGGGGCACCATGAAACAAAAGGTCTTTTCCCTCTTTTGCTCTTTCAAGACCCAATTTGACGGACTCATAGTTGTTTTTGTAATACTGGAGAATTTTTTTTCCTGCAAAAATAACTGATAGATATCTGAGTATGGGATTGCCAGCTATGGTATTAAGCTTAATAAAAAAGTTTTTTATATCCTCAGCCAGCATTAATACCTTTTCCCTTCCATTAATGACAACAAATTGCCAGCGCTGACAATTACTGGCCGAAGGTGCAAGCACAGCAGCTTCAATCAAATCATGGAGCATTTCTGTGTTTACTGGATCTGCTTTGAATCTTCGTACACTTCTTCGTGAGTGAATAAAGCTTATTATATCAAATGGTTTTATTTCATCTTTGATCACTGCCGTATGACCAAATGAAAACACAGGCTGTTTCAACTCGTTAAAATGTATGGCATTAAATTTACATACGCAATAGCAATGTGAACACAAAATGCAGTCATCGTGCACAATGACAATTTCATTGTTTTTTATTGATAATACCTCTTTTGGACATATGTCTACGCATTTTCTACACAATGTACATTTATTCTTATCAATGATTGGACCAGTCAAGAGGTACCTCCTCTGGAAATAATATATTTCAATTGTGATTCTTAACTCAATTTAGAATCTATCACCCAACTTTGACAATGAAGCAACTTTGCCCTGATATAGTGTGGTTTTAGGACGAGTTTGATTGTCATTCTAAAATAATCCAGAATCTTTTATGTGATTTCAGCCCCCAAATTGATTCTAAAATTAAATTCATCACAATGCTTAGAATGACTTTTGCAGAAAATATTTTCATAGTAAAAGTTCTGAATCCATTAACGTATGAGAGTACAGCTGTTAGAGGCGACTCTCTTTGTGATGGAATTTATTGACTCTACTATCATCCTCTGCTTCAATTAACTGAGTAATAATCTCTCTGGCGATGAGATGTATTATGAGTAAGGTTGAAACTATTATCTTATCATGGAAAATCTTTTGCACACTTCTGCATACACTGATCAAATGCAACCTTGCATGCAGCTTTTTTAGTCTCATCCTTCTTTGCGTCTTTAAAACATTTCTTTTTTGCTTCAACACATGATTGTTCACATGCTGCCCGCTTTGGATTTAATGAAATCCCAATACTGTACTGGGCAACAGCACACATAAAAGCAACCAATACTGTCATTATGATGATTTTTTTCATGTCGACCTCCTTATTAGTATTTATAACTTTTACTTAGCTTATTGTAACTCCAACATGAAAGAATGCAACAATTTTTAAAAAAAAGAAATAGATGCTCTGACCCCACTTCCTTCGTGTATTCTGCAATTCCTGTGTTATCTGTGTGATTCTTATTCTGTTTACAAGGCTCTGACCCTTTTTACATAGCATTTACTTCCTCTATTTTTTTAGCGTACTACGCGTTCTTTGCATGCGTTTCTATGCTCTGACCCCTTGTTTTGCAAATTTTTTTATGAAAAATTACAAAATTTTCTCCAATTCTTTTTAATTTTTTCCACCAGAAGCGTTGTATACAGTAAAAGCTTTATTCACATCTTACTATAAATATACGGAGGAATACTATGGCTCGGAAATTACGGGTACAGCTACCAGGGTTAACCTACCACATCACGTCCCGCTGCATCGAATGGAAATCAATGTTGCAGGAAGACTACTGTAAAGCTTGCTTTATAGAAATACTCAACAAAGCGAAAGCTAAATATCACTTTAAACTCATTGCCTTCTGTATTATGGATAACCATA
>Ga0209720_1002640_pt1 | contig 13085 bp, 8 predicted proteins | sample AD_JPNMR3_MetaG_FD_184426 | JGI IMG/M metagenome (GOLD analysis project Ga0209720, IMG submission 184426) | Active sludge microbial communities of municipal wastewater-treating anaerobic digesters from Japan - AD_JPNMR3_MetaG (SPAdes) (version 2) | ecosystem: Engineered > Bioreactor > Anaerobic >...
TATTTGAAAGGAAAAGCCTGTACGGCGAATCCAGCGGACGGGAAAGGGAAAGCGATGGACGATCGAATTTTTTACGTAGCAGCCGGTATCATAGCTGTTTCAGCAATAATCATATCCGGGCATGTCAAAAACAAGCGCAGGATAAGGAAGCTGGAGCAGGAACTCATCGGGCAGTGGGGCAGAGTACCCGAAAATAAGTACAAAGATACCGACATGAAAGCCATAGCCGGCTTTTACAGGGAATTGAGCCGTAACAGCGACGAGGATTTCCTCATTGATGATATTACGTGGAACGACCTGGACATGGACAGGATTTTTATGAGGATCAACGACACGCAGTCAACTGTTGGCGAGGAGACCCTGTATTCCCTGCTGAGGAGGCCTGTTTTTGACGGATCCGAACTCATGGAGCGGGACCGGCTCATTGAGTATTTCAGGACGAATCCAGATGAATGCCTTGAGCTCCGGAAGATACTGGCCATGCTGGGGAAGAAAAGGCATGCGCAGGTTTACGGATATTTCTTCGGCGAGCCTGTCACGTTCAGATACGGGAGATATGTCCTGCAGGCAGTGGCGCTGCTCTTTTCGCCGCTGCTCATGGTCATCGATATTTCCTTCGGGTTTGCGGCAATTGTCGGATTGTTCATATTCAATATGCTGGTTTACCACAGGACAAAAAGCGAGTACGAGATCTACCTGGCCGGTCTCTGTTACCTGATCGACATGATAAGGTGCTCGAAAAAGATCGCCGCAGCCGAAATCCCCGGTATAAAGGAATATGCCGCCAGGCTGGGGAACCTGTCGGGGGAAATGAGATCCTTCAGTATAAATTCTTTCTACCAGCTTTTTTACCAGACCGGCGATTACATGATCTTCGAGCCGCTCAAGTCGATGTTCCTCCTGGAGCTTATCGCTTTCGGGAGGCTCCTTAAGACCATATATGCCCATAAACAGGTGCTCCGTGAAATGTATGAGACCATAGGGTACCTCGACAGCATGGTATCTGTTGCCTCATACAGGGAATCGCTGGACTTCTGGACTGTTCCCGAACTTTATGCGAGTGACGGAACAAAGCCGGTGTCGCTTTCTTTCAGGGACGCCTGCCATCCCCTGATAGAAAATGCCGTTGCGAACTCCCTCGATACTGTTAAGCCGGTACTGATCACCGGTTCGAATGCATCCGGCAAGTCGACTTTCCTGAAGACCGCAGCCATAAATTCCATACTCGCACAGACCATATACACCTGCGTTGCCCGCGGATACCGGTCCTGCTACTTCAAAGTGTTCACATCGATGGCGATGAAGGATGACATCGAAAGCAACACGAGTTATTATATAGCCGAGATCAACTCGCTGAAAAGGATACTGGACAACCTTAGCGGCCCGGCACCTCTGCTGTGCGTCATTGACGAGGTGCTGAGAGGAACGAACACCATCGAGAGGATAGCCGCTTCCACTGAGATACTGCGGCATTTCGCCGGCGGGAACTGTATCCTTATTGCCGCAACTCATGATATCGAGCTTGCGGAGATACTGAAAAACTTTTATGACAATTATCATTTCACGGAGAAATACGAAGGTGATGAAATAAAGTTCGAATACAAGCTGCATCCCGGGAAATCGACGACGCATAATGCGATAAAACTGCTCAAAGTCATCGGCTATCCGGAGCATATTGTGAAAAATGCGGAAGACAGGGCTGAAAAGTTCCTTGCAGAGGGCAGATGGCATACCGTTAATGCAGAGTGACAGTATGAGGAGGCGGAACCGAAATAGACAGCTGGATCAGGAACGGCAGCAAAATCGAAATTGAAAGCAAAACCGGCAGGAGAACAAAAAAGAAAATTCGGGTTATGGCCATCATAGCCGCAGGTCTTTTCATCCTGACCATATTTGCTGCTTTCTATGACGGCCTGTCAGTCAGGAGATACAGGATAGGCACCGGCAAACTGGAGCGCGGGCAGAACGTGAGGATAGTGCTGATCGCCGACCTGCACAGCAGTATATACGGAGAAAACCAGGAACACCTTGTAAACCTGGTAAAGAGGCAAAATCCGGATCTGATAGCTCTTGCAGGGGACATAGCCGACGACGATGCCCCTCATGCCGGAACAGAGATGTTCCTTGCCGGCATCAGGGACGCAGCTCCCGTTTTCTATGTTTCCGGGAACCATGAATGCTGGTCCCGTGAGATCGGGGAGATCAAAGATATGATAAGGGGATACGGCGTAACCGTGCTGGAGCACAGCTGCACCACGATCGCGGTCAATGGCGCGAGGATCATCATCTGCGGCGTCGACGACCCTGACATCAGACTCGAAAAAGGTACGGGCTATGACTGGAAACAGGAGATGCATGAGGCATTCGACAGTCTTGCGGATGAGCCCGGATATAAGATACTGCTGTCCCACCGTCCGGAACGCGTAAACACATACACGGAATTCAGCTTTGACCTGGTACTGTCCGGACATTCCCACGGAGGGCAGGTCAGGATTCCATTTATTCTGAACGGATTGTACGCGCCGGACCAGGGATGGTTCCCCAAGTACGCAGGGGGCGTGTACCGCCACGGAAGCATGACACATGTGGTAAGCAGGGGAGTTTCATATAATCCCGGGCTCCCAAGGATATTCAACCCTCCTGAGGTCGTGGTCGTCGACATATACGGCAAATGACCGGCACAATACTGAAATATTGTTAATCGATGAATGGTATGATACAATCAGAATTACCTGTTACACTAATTTGGATGCCAGGCGGGAGGATTTCGGATGGATACTTTTATGGAGAAGCTCGTGACCAGGAAGAAAACTCTTACTGATCACCTTATCACGATAGGGGCCGTCGTCGGATCGGCATTGCTGATACTGCTGGCCCTTTCGATACCGATACTGATACAGCTCGGGCTGAGCCTGGTGCTCGCGGCCGCTGCAGCATACCTTGGGTACAGAGTGATAACTTCGCGTAATATCGAATATGAATATAAATATATAGTGACCAACGGCGACCTGGATATCGACATGATAGTATCCAAAAGGAAGAGAAAAAGGATATTCAGCGCCAACTGCAAGGAATTTGACATAGTATCCCCGGTAAAGAGCAGCCATTTCGACCAGTCGGTGCAGAGCATAAAAAACAGGATCGATGCTTCAAGTTCCATCGATTCGCCGGATGCGTACTTCATCACGCTCAATTATAACGGAGAAAGGACTTTGGTCATTTTCGAGCCCACTGAAAAGATGCTGAATAATTTCAGGCTCTATATACCGAGGAAAGTATTCAGAAGCTGAGGTGGTCCAATGCCTTTCGAACTGGAAATATTGGCAAGGCTGCTGCTTGCGGTGCTGCTTGGCGGATTCATAGGCTACGAACGGGAACACACCAACAGGCCCGCCGGCTTCAGGACGCATATACTCGTGTGTGCGGGAGCAGCACTGGTCATGGCTACTTCAGAATACATGGTCAGGAGGTATTCCATTTCAGCCGTGGACCCTGCGAGACTGGGTGCCCAGGTCATAAGCGGCATCGGTTTCCTTGGCGCCGGCACTATCATACGCGATGGCGTCAATGTCAGGGGCCTTACGACGGCAGCTAGCCTGTGGGCAGTATCATGTGTCGGTATAGCGGTCGGATGCGGCTTCTACCTGGGAGCCGTGATAGCGACGATATTGATATTCATAACGCTTATCACGCTTAAAAAGGCGGAAAGGCGTTTTTCGAGGCGGAACAGGTTCAGGACGATCATAGTCGAATCCGAGAATATCAGCGGCCAGGTAGGACTTGTGACCAATCTTCTCGAAAAAAACAGCATCGAGATCAAGAATATCCAGTTATATAAAAGCAAGGACAGCGCCCAGATGATAAAGCTGCTCGTAAAGCTGCCGGGAGGCGCCATGGATGTGCAGACGCTGAATGAACTGCAGGCTATCGAAGGCGTCAGGGAAGTATACGAGGAATAGAAGTATGCGAGGTATAAGTATACTGTAAACAGAATGAGTATACCGGGAACAACGCATGTACGAATGCTCACGGAATTATCCATATCCGGGCGGTTCCCTGATGATCATATCTTCAAGATTTCCGTATGATTTCTGCACGGTTTGGGACAACTTATTGACACATATGACAGGACAACCCTGTAGTTTGCCACTTTTCCGCATGAAGCGGCATGGTCTAATCCATGCCGCTTTTGAATAGAAATAGGACATAGACCAAACTAATCCGGCGGAAGAAAAGGGGTGTCTTACTTGCGCGGGCAGAATACTCGGAGGATGATGCGTGAAGATGCGGAGGCAGCTTTGGGCCTTAGCAGCAGGGAGGCTGAACGGAGGCTTCTGGAGTACGGCCCGAACCTGCTGACCGAAAAGAAGAAAGTTTCGCCTGTAAAGTTGATGCTGGACCAGTTTACCGACATAATGGTCATAATACTCATGGTTTCCACCGTAATTTCCGCATTTATGGGCGAAATAACCGAAGCCGTCACGATTATCGCGATCGTCACCCTCAATGCGGTCCTTGGCTTCATACAGGAGTACAGAACGGAAAAAACGATGGAAGCCCTTAAGAGCCTTACTGCGCCTGAGGCAAAAGTCATCAGGGACGGCAGGCAGGTCAGTGTGCCTGCCGACCGGGTGGTCCCGGGAGATATAATCGTGCTCGAGGCCGGCGACAGGATAGCTGCAGACGCAGTTTTGCTGGACAGTGTAAATATCCAGGCCGATGAATCGCTGCTGACAGGCGAATCCGTCCCTGTGGAAAAGACTGCCGTATCACCCGGAAAAGATCCCGCCAGGGCAGGCAGGAACAGCAGGGTATTCATGGGTACGAGCGTAACGGCCGGCCGGGCCAAAGCGCTTGTGACTGCCGCGGGCATGAACACTGAAATGGGCCGCATCGCGGATATGATACAGAATATAGAAGAAGAACAGACGCCGCTGCAGAAAAGGCTCGACAAGCTGGGCAAGATCATCGCTGCAGGATGCCTTGCCATATGTGCTGTTGTCGCCGGCGTCGGTATAATACGCGGCGAAGACGTTTTCAACATGCTCCTTTCAGGGATCAGTCTTGCAGTCGCGGCAGTGCCTGAAGGGCTCCCTGCGCTTGTGACGATCTCACTGGCGCTGGGCGTCCAGAGGATGATGCGGAGGAATGCGCTCATCAGGAAGCTCCCGGCGGTCGAGACCCTCGGATGCGCAGGCGTAGTATGTTCAGACAAAACAGGCACGCTGACGCAGAACAGGATGACAGTCAGGCAGATCTATGCCGACGGCAGGATCATCGGGGTGGCGGATGAGAAAAAAGTCGGAAGACGTTTTGATAAAAACCCGGAAGGGTATTTCCACGTAAACGGCAGGGTGCTGGATCCGACAGACAGGGCCCTCAGGAGGGTCCTGGAAATAGCTGCGCTCTGCAATAACGCGGTCCCGGCCGGAGAAACCGGCTTGAAACTGCCCTCGCCGGACGTACCGGCGAGCAGGTCCGGACATGCGGACAAAATGCGGAAGTTCGCAGGAGATCCGACTGAAACGGCGCTGATGGCTGCTGCTGAGAAAGCAGGGCTGTCCTTTGAGGAACTTGGCATGATCTACCGAAGGACAGACGAACTTCCCTTCGATCCGGAAAGGAAATGCATGTCGGTGGTCTGCGTGGACCGTAACGGCGAAGCTTTCCTGTTCACGAAAGGCGCACCCGACATGCTGCTGAAAAAGTGCAGCAGGGTGGAGAGAGCCGGGACGGTGAAGACGATGGACCATATGGACAGATCCGGGATACTGAAGGCAAACGACCGTATGGCGGCAGGAGCGCTGAGGGTGATAGCCGTCGCATACAAAAGGCTTGGAAAGGGCAGGTATTCAAGGAACGGCCTCGAAACAGACCTCATTTTCGCAGGACTGTTGGGTATGATCGACCCGCCCAGGCCTGAAGCGGCTGAAGCCGTTATGAAATGCAAGATGGCGGGCATCAGGCCTGTTATGATAACCGGAGACCACAAGCTGACCGCAGTGGCGATCGCGAAAGAACTTGACATATACGGGGAGGGTGACACTGTCCTTACAGGCGAAGAACTGGACTCGATGGACGAGGAATCGCTTGAGAAGGCGGCGGCAACCACCACTGTCTATGCAAGGGTATCCCCGAAACACAAGCTTGCAATCGTAAGAGCCCTCAAAAGGCTCGGAAGCATCGTAGCAATGACCGGGGACGGCGTGAACGACGCTCCCGCCGTCAAGGAGGCCGATATCGGCGTCGCTATGGGCAGGACCGGCACCGATGTCACAAAGGAAGCGTCGTCGATGGTGCTGATGGATGATAATTTCGCCACCATTGTTGCCGCTATAGAAGAGGGCAGGGTGATCTACAGCAATATAAGGAAGTTTATAAGATACATGCTTTCCTGCAACCTCGGAGAGGTGCTGACCATGTTCCTCGGCATGCTGGCAGGCCTTCCGGTGCCCCTGCTGCCCATACAGATACTGTGGGTCAATCTTGTGACGGACGGGCTGCCGGCTGTGGCGCTCGGTTTCGACCCGCCCGAAAAGGATATCATGAAACAGAGACCCAGGGATCCCGAAGAGAGTATTTTTTCACAAGGCCTTGCAGGGCTGATCATTGTGAGAGGGATCCTCATCGGCCTGGCGACCCTGGCGGTATACGCTTCGCTTCTTTGGTATACGGCTGATATAGGGCTTGCCAGGACCGGAGGTTTTGTCACGCTGGTACTGTCGCAGCTCATACATGTATTCGAATGTAAATCCGAAACGCGGAACATTTTCCGGATACCGCTGTTCAACAACATTTTCCTTGTACTTGCCGTGATCTGCTCATCGGTCATGATGCTCGGCGTCATATATATCCCTGTCCTGCAGAACATCTTCAAAACAGTTCCGCTGGGGCTGAACGAGTGGATGATCGCAGGGGGACTTTCCTTCCTGGCTCCGGTCCTGACCAGCATGTTCATGCCGCGCCGCTAAATAAAAAAAGGGGACATTCCTCGCAAAACAAGGTATGGTGACACTCATCTGCAAAGAAGTATTCCTCTATGGCTGAGGAATGTCACGCATGCCTGCTGAGGAGTGTCCCCAAACCTTTTACATGGGGACATTCCTCGCAGAAAAAGGTATGGTGACACTCCTCTGCGAAGAAGTATTCCTCTATGGTAGAGGAATGTCACGCATGCCTTGTTGAGGAGTGTCCCCTTACCCTTTTCCTGATAAAATATTCCTTGAAATGACATTATAAAAATATATAATTAGTGGAGCCTGAAATGTCCTTAATGAAAGCATTTTTGGCTATCATAAATTGCATGCGCTTTTTAACAGATTGTTCACAATTTATTAAAATGTATCTCTCATAATTGTATTGGCGCAGTGTGTCAAGAGACGTTTGTTGCAGGAGGGGCAAATATGATAGAAATACAGAACCTGACCAAACGATACGGTCAGATAACAGCTGTGAAAGACCTGAATTTCACCGTCGAGAAAGGTGAAATACTTGGGTTCCTCGGTCCGAACGGAGCGGGAAAATCCACAACGATGAACATAATCACAGGCTACATACCTTCGACCGAAGGGACTGTAAAGGTGGATGGATACGACATCCTGGAATCGCCGAAGGAAGTGAAGAGGCGCATAGGTTTTCTGCCGGAACAGCCGCCTGTCTACATGGACATGACTGTCGCAGATTACCTGGATTTTGTAGCCGATCTGAAAAAGGTGGACAAGAAGCAAAAGAGAAGCCAGATAAGTGACATAATGGAACTTGTCAAAATAGGGGACCACAGGAACAGGCTCATAAAGAACCTGTCGAAAGGGTACAAACAGAGAGTCGGCCTTGCGCAGGCCCTTGTCGGAAGCCCCGACGTACTCATCCTCGACGAACCCACCGTCGGTCTCGACCCCAAGCAGATCATCGAGATAAGGAAGCTTATAAAGGCTCTTGGCAAACAGCATACAATCATCCTCAGTTCGCATATCCTGCCTGAGGTCAGTGCCGTCTGTGAAAGGGTAGTCATTATCAATAAAGGCGAGATCGCGGCCATCGATACGCCTGAAAACCTGTCCAGGGGTCTTGGCTCAGCTTCGAAGCTGACGGCTACGATAGCAGGTCCCAGGAGTTCTGTGGAGAACGCCATCAGGGAAATATACGGCGTCAAATATGTTGAGTCTGCAGCAGACAAGGGAAAAGAGGCAATTAGCTACATCATCGAATCCGACAAGGATGTGGACATCAGGAAGCCTCTGTTCTTTGCGATGGCAAAGCTGGGTTATCCGATAATCGAGCTCAAGAGTCTCAGCCTGAGCCTGGAAGACATATTCCTGCAGATCGTGACAGAGGAAAAGGAGGTCGGTTGACGTATGGCAGCGATATTCTGGAAAGAAGTCAAATCCTATTTTTATTCCCCTATGGCTTATATACTCATAGGTTTGTTCATCCTCCTGACATCGATAATGTTCCTTCCATATCTCAGATATGGTTACGGTCTTTTCAACGATGTCCTCGGGACCATGGGATTCATACTCCTGGTCGTAGTGCCGATCCTGACCATGAGGATCCTGGCTGAAGACCGCAAAAACGGCACTGAGGTGCTTCTGATCACATCGCCTGTGAATATCACCTCGATAGTCGTAGGAAAATTCCTTGCGGTTTATTTTGTTTTCCTTGTAATGACAACGCTTACATTCGTATATCCGATAGTGCAGCTGGCATTCGGAGCCAAGTTCACTGTACAGCTCATAGGAGGCTATATCGGGTTCCTTCTCCTCGGCGCGACTTATATCGCTGTCGGCGTTTTTGCTTCATCGCTGACTGAGAACCAGGTCATAGCTGTGATCATCAGTTATGTATCACTCCTGATAATGTGGCTGGCAGACAGCGTGAGCAGCCTGGTGGGCGGTTTTGTTGCAAAAGTGCTCAACTGGTTCTCGATCCTGTCGAGATACGACGACTTCAACAGAGGCATCCTGGGACTCAGCCCTGTTGTTTACTATTTGAGCTTTACCGCGGTATTTCTGTTCCTTACGGTAAGAGTCATCGAAAAAAGACGCTGGAGTCAGGGGTGATATGAATGGCTAAAATCGATAAGAAAAAGATCAAAAACTTTTTAAATAAAAAGAGTTTGAAATACGGCACGAACGCAGCCGTCATAACTGCCGCGGTCATAGTCATGGCAATCGTGCTGAACCTTCTCGTAGGGCTGCTGGACCTGAAACTGGACCTGACGCCCAACAAACTGTTTTCTCTTTCCGAGGCCACGGTGAACATACTGAACGAACTGGATCAGGACGTTGAGATCATCGGCCTGTTCGACGACGGCGCAATTTCGTCCAACGACGAGTACAAGCAGGTGACGGATCTGCTGAACCTGTATGCGAAGTACCCGCATATAACGGTCAGGTATGTGGATCCCGACAGGAATCCCGGCATTATCAGCCAACTGGACCCTGACGACACGCTCGACCTGGGGTCGACAGACTTCCTCGTAAGGAGCACGGTCAACGGCGCCGAAAAGAAAAAGAAACTTGAATATTATGACCTTTTTGAATTGGAATACGACCAGTATTCGATCAGTTCGTACATCACCGGTTCCAATGCGGAGCAGGGTTTCACCGGCGCGATCAAATACGTGACGTCCGAATATACTCCTGTAGTCTACTTCACTGAAGGACATGACGAGTATGATGTGGATTATTATTACAGGACTCTGAAGGGATACCTGGAAAAGAACAATATACTCGTGAAAAAGATCAACCTGCTGACGGTCGACCAAATGCCGGAAGATGCGGAACTTGTTGTCGTCGCTTCGCCGAAGAAAGACTTCCAGTACGCCGAGAGGGATGTCCTGGAAAGGTATTTCAACGTCGGAGGAAAAGCGATCTTCATGTTCGACTATCTCAAGAACGACCCCTCTTTCGATGAACTGAACAAGCTGCTTAACAAGTACAACCTTGAAATCAATTATGACAAGGTGAAGGAGACTGATGACAGCAGGCACCTGGCCCAGGATCCGTATACGCTGGTGGTGGATGTGAAATCCAATGGGATCGTATCCAGGGCATTCAATACTTTCCTGACCAACTGCAGGAGCATAAGCATACTGAAGAATGAAAAGGAATATATAACCACGACTTCCCTGATCAGCACGAGTCCGACCGCTGTGGGCGAAATGGTCAACAAATCCCGCGGAGACGACCTGCCAGGTCCCCTCGAACTTGCGGTGGCGGTTGAGTACAAGGGCGGAGAGAAGCCGTCGAGAATAATCGCAATGGGCAACTCTTCATTCGTTACCGACAGTGCTTACCAGGTATACGGCGACTTCTACTTCAGCAACATCAACTTCTTCCTGTCGGCAGTGAACTGGATGATCGAGATAAAGGACGAAGTAATAGTGCCCACCAAGAGCTATGATGTGAACAGGTTCAATATAACCGGGCAACAGGCGACAGTGATGACATGGATCCTGGTGGTAGTATTCCCGCTTCTGATACTTGGCACAGGTCTGATGGTATATCTGAGGAGGCGTCATTTATGAAATTTTACAGGAATGCGATCATTCTCGTAGTCGTAGTTGCGCTTCTTGCCGGTGCGTATTTCCTGGTCAGGACCAAAAAGGCCAATCAACAGTCGGATGTAGCCAAAAAATATGATAAGCTGACGGATTATATTTCCACCGACATAGAGTCTGTTACATTGAAAAACAGCGACGGCACCTTCGTGATCGTCAAGAAGGACGATGAATGGGCGCTGTCCACTCCCACGGACCTCAGGTACGATTCGTCGCAGCTCAGCAGTATAGTCATCAATTCAGCTGCAATCGTGGCAGACAAAATGGTGGAAGAGAATGCGGAGGACCTTTCCATATACGGGCTCGACGATCCGGCAACTGCCATAATAAAGGCAAAAGACGGTACCAGCGTGACGCTGGAGATCGGAAACCAGACGCCTACCGGGGGCGGATACTACGTAAAGCGGGCAGGCGAAAACAAGGTATATACCATAAGCAAATATACCGGGGACAAGCTTACTTCAGGAAGGAACGACATAAGGACGAAACAGCTGTTTGACATTACGCCGGACGACATACAGAAGTTCGGCCTGAACAGGAAAGGGCAGAACATTTTTATTTCAGAGAAGATAGACGATACATGGAACATGGTATCACCCATAAAGGGGAGCATGAATGATACGTCCTTCCTTCCGATGCTGGAAGCCGTCGCCGGCGCCGAGGTCGTCGATTTCGTCGATGACGATCCCGAGGATCTCTCCGTATACGGACTTGACAAACCGACATACGAACTGATCTTCAGCACCGAAGCCACAGGCGAGATAAAGCTGCAGATGGGTCTTGAACTGAAAAACGATTCGACCATATACGCGAAACTTGACGGGAACGACGAGGTGTTCACCATAAGCACAAGCCCGTTTACATTCCTTGACAAACCGCTTAAGGAGATCGTAAATGTCTTTGCCTACATCGTGAATATCCAGGATGTCAGGCAGATCGATCTGACGATGGACGGAAAAACGACCCACATGGATCTTGACGTATACCTGGATGAGAACGGCAATATGGATTCAGACAAGGACAAGTTCTATGTGAACGGAGTTGATGCCAGCGGAAAGAACGAAAACGGCAAGCAGCCGTTCAGGCAGTTCTACCAGGCACTGATCGGCATAAGCATCGACGAGATAGACGTGGATGGCGACCCGGCAGGCGGAAAAGCCGATATAACGATCGACTACACGCTCAAGGACGGATCGATGAAAGTGGAATTCATACCGAAGGATGAATACTTCTATTATGTGGTCAGGAACGGCGAGTATGCAGGCGTGCTGGTGAAGAGGAAGAACAAGGGTGAATTCGGCATCGACGGAATGAAAGAAGCGTACAATACCATGATGGAATTCCTTGCAGGACAGCAGGAATAACAGGGTAATATATAATGTAATTTGAAAAGCGGCTCCGACATAGAATGAACTGGTACATTCTTTGATCGGAGCTGTTTTTATGAATGACGAACGCAGGAACATCCTGAGGGTCGCGGGTATATACGCAGCAAGCATAACGGGGGCGGGTTTCGCGTCAGGACAGGAGATAATGCAGTTTTTCTCTGTTTACAAAACCGGGGGCTTTTGCGGTATATTGCTTGCAGGCGTGCTGTTCAGCGCTTTGGGCTGTATCGTCCTCAGCAAGGTATACAGCGAGCGGATAAGGAACTACGAGGAATTCATATTCCCGGTGTTCGGATGGCGGATCGGCTGGGTCATCGAGACAGCCGCCATCGTGTTCATTTTCTGCATGTACAGCATAATGACGGCAGGTGCAGGGAACATACTTGCGCAACTGACCGGGATGCCGTTCGGGACCGCAGTGCTTATAATGGGTGCCATCAGTGCCATACTGATAATGACGGACATCAAAGGCATTGCCCTTTTCAGTTCGGTGCTCACGCCTGTGCTGATCGCAGGCATCATCATAGCAGGGCTCTGTATAATAATCATGAAGGACAGCCCTGCCTTCAGCGTATCAGGATATATTTCGCGCATTACGAATAACTGGTTCGTTTCATCGCTCCTCTATGTCAGTTACAACAGTATCCTCGCAGTCATGATGCTATGCAGCGTACAGCCATACCTTAAAACGCGCAGGACGGCCGTGGCGGCAGGGATACTTGGCGGTACCGCGCTGGCCCTTGCCGCTCTTGTGATCAATACGGTCATTTTTCTGTTCTATCCTTCGGCTGCAGACAGGGAAATACCGATCATTGATATACTGCAGCGCATCAGCGGATCGGCGGGATGGCTTTACAGCGTGCTGCTGTGGCTCGCCATGCTGGTATCCGCCGTGACTTCCGGCTTTTGCTTCACTGACAGGATATACAGCCTGTTCAGGCTGGACAGGAGGATCACTGCATTCATGCTGTGCGTTTGCGCGGCGCCCCTGTCGACCCTTGGATTCTCAAGGCTCATATCTCTTATTTATCCCGCGTTCGGCTGGCTTGGCCTGTTCATGGTCATCGTGATAATGATCACTGGTCTTCAGAAACCGTCGCGGGATCCTGGACGCGATGAGTACGGGAATGCGGAAA
>Ga0209720_1002643_pt1 | contig 13074 bp, 11 predicted proteins | sample AD_JPNMR3_MetaG_FD_184426 | JGI IMG/M metagenome (GOLD analysis project Ga0209720, IMG submission 184426) | Active sludge microbial communities of municipal wastewater-treating anaerobic digesters from Japan - AD_JPNMR3_MetaG (SPAdes) (version 2) | ecosystem: Engineered > Bioreactor > Anaerobic...
TTTCAGGAAAACCTGTTCTCGCCTCGGATATACCTGGAAACAGGTGGTTCCTTACATCCACTGACAACTCAAGACCTTCGAAACAGTCCCCAGACAGTAAGGCTTATACGTGGGCACATACCCGACCCCCTATTGACTCTCATCTTGAAGATTCCCATCTTGAAAAATTGAGTGGTATACTTTATAACCCACAGGACCCTAAAGACTTCATCAAAAAAGCTATAGCACTCATGGACAGTAAAGAACTAAGGGATAAAATTGCTAGAGAGGCTGTCTTGAGGAGGTCATGCCTTCCAGGGCTCAAAGATGAGGCAGAAGGTCTTCTATACGCCTACAGGTCAGCTCAAGGGTTTTTTTGAGGTTGCATCTTCTCTATCTTTTCCCTTATGGATTTCTCCATTTCCATGCTGCCCATGCCCTCACTTATAGAAATGGCCCTTCTGTAATATGGGAGAGCTTCATTAGGCCTGCCCTGTTTTTCAAATGTAACAGCAATACCAAGGAGGTCTTTTATCATTTTATCGCTCAGCTCAAGGGATTTATCTATTAAAAGGGCATCTTTATATAGACCTCTTGATGCCTCATAGTTTTTGTTCATAAGTTCTATGTCTGCCATAATACGCATGGAGTTTCCCATCTCTGCCACATCATCTATCTTTTTATTGATCTCAAGACCTTTTTTTGCGTATTCCGTGGCGGCTTTAATGTCCTTATTGAGCAATGAGGCCCTTGCCCTGATGTTATAAATTCTTCCTTCTTCCCGACAAGAGACACCCTGACAGAGATTCAGGGCCTTGTCTGCCCAAAAAGAGGCTTCTTTTCCATTGCTTTCGTCGCAATATAACAATGCTTTGATGGACATGGCATCTATAAGATAACGGACACTGTATTCAAAAGGGTTTTTGTTTATTATGAGATCCGCATAGGTGTGCGACTTCTCCCTCTCGCCCATTCTATAATAGACATAGGCAATATTTACAATGTTGCTGCCCATGGAATCAGCGTTTTCAAGGGAGCGACTTATGTTTAACGCCTCCATGTAATGGTTCAGTGCCTTTATATAATTCCTCTTCTTATAGGCATTTTCTGCCCTCTGGTTTGATTCGATGGCTATCTGTTGTCTCTCAGAGGGCTGATGAGGGCCTGTAGAACAACCGGGACAGATAAATAGCAGGGGAAAGATAATGGTGAGTACAAGGGGTCTTGTGTATGTAAGAATAAGGTGTAAAAAAGGTATCCTATTCATAGCTGTCCACCTTTATTGTCTTTTCTTCCGGTATCTTTATCTTTGAGCTTATAGGCCATGTCTTCTTAACAGCCCCGGTAATATCCTTTGCATCATCTGTAATATCCGTCACCTTATCCATGAGAACAGGGGCACCGGATGTGGTATGCTTTATATCATCTGTAATCTTCTGGACATCTGTAAGGCTTTTATCAACCTTATCAAGCATATTCGGGAGTTTTGTCTCCACATTTTTTAATATATTATTAGTCGTATCTACAGTATCCTTTATTGACCCAAGGAGTGTATCGGTTTTTTTCATGGTGTTTTCAAGGTTCTTGTCCGTATTCTTTAACATGGTATCTATGAGCTCCCTTGTGTGCTGTATATCCCCTGACAGCTTATTCACATTTCCCAGTATCTGTTTTACATCACCCTTAGGGTCATTTATATAGTGGATAATCTGTTTTATATCAAGGAGGACAGGTTTTATATCATCCTTCAGCTCCTCTATTATCTCGTTGATGCTCTTTGCCCCCTGAAAGTTTAGATAACCACCCTCTGGTATCTGTTTTGCCTGGACAGAACCAGGGGTAACCTCCAGGACAGCATCGCCTATATACCCTTCTTTTACAAGCTTTATGGTAGAGTCTGTCTTTATCCACTTCATATATTTTGTATTTATCGATATCTCCACCTTTACCTTAACCTCCAGGACAGCATCGCCTATATACCCTTCTTTTACAAGCTTTATGGTAGAGTCTGTCTTTATCCACTTCATATATTTTGTGTTTATCGATATCTCCACCTTTACCTTGGCCACATCATCGAGGGAGAGTTTTTCAATCTTGCCTATCTTGAATCCGCTCAGCTTTACAGCCTGTCCCTCATTCAGGCCCTGACCGTTTTCTGATATAAAATAGAGTTTTGTCTTATTAGTAAATACATCCCTCTGAATCCCAATAAAGACTATAATGCCTGCAATGCCGAGGATGGCAATAAGGACAAAAAGCCCTATCTTCTTGGATAGGTATTGGAATCTTTCATCTGTATCTTTCATGACCGCCATATCTTAAACCCCTTATCATCCGGTACGATATTATAGTCTGCCTTAAGGTCTCTCAGAGATTCATCAGTGGACGCCAGATATATGGAGGTCCTTTTTGGATTTGCCCTCTGCCTTAAGGTCTCTCAGAGATTCATCAGTGGACGCCAGATATATGGAGGTCCTTTTTGGATTTGCCCTGTGAAATCCTTCGGCAATCTCCCTTATCCTCTCTACCCTATCTGATTTTAGCCCGGTAAAAACATCGTCATATATCATCAGTTCTGGCTCCATTAATATGGACCTTATAAGACATATAATCCTCTTATCGAATGCAGACAAGGTTCCTGGGAGCCTGCCCATATAACCAGATAGAAATTGTGCGTCCATATCAAAATTTTTGTAAAATTCAATAACCCTCGTCTCTATCTTTTCAGGCCTTATGCCATAATGAAACCATAGTGGAAGGGCTATGTTCTCCCAGACCTTTAAGTTACTTATAACCCCGCCGTTCTCCCATACTACCCCCACCTTCTTCAATGTATCATAATACACATTAATATCCACATTAAATATATCCCTGTCAAATAAAACCACTCTACCCCTTTTGGGTCTCTTTATGCCAAGGGTCAGGTCTATAAATTCATTCTTCTCTATGTCTGAATGAAAGATAACCTTATAGACCCTCCCTTCCTTAAAATCAAATGATGGTATCTCAAGGAATTCACAGACTATATCATCAAACCTAATCATATAAAAGAAACAACAGTAATGATACCGTCAAATATCAAAACAACAAAGAGGCTCTGCATAACAGCAAGGGTTGTAACCTGAGGTATCTCGGTAATAGAAGATTTGACCCTCAGTCCATGATAGCATGAAATAGTAGAGATGAGAAGCCCGAATATAGCACTCTTTATAAGAGAGACTGCCACCTGAAATATACTCAATACAGAGAATACCCCTTTTAGCTGCTCATAAAACAGTATATCGGTAAAAAGGGATGAGACAATAAGCCCGCCTGCTATGGCGCTTATCTGAAAATAAAAGGCCAGCATAAATACAGAGGCAGATATGCCTATTATCCTGGGCATGACAAGGTATGCATAGGGGTCTATACCCATTGTTATCAATGCATCTATCTCCCTGTTGGCCTTCATAGAACCGAGTTCTGCTGCAATGGCTGTACAACTTCTGGCAATAACTATAATTGCCACAAATAGAGGCCCTAACTCACGGACAACAGTCCAGACAAGTATCCTGCCTGTTAGAACAGGGTTGAAACCCACTATATTGGCAACCTGCGTAATGATAACAATACCTATCAGGATACCGATTAATGCAACTTTGTTCAATGCCTCGATACCGGTGAAATATATCTGTTTATACAAGACAGAACGGACAGGGGGGATCTTGAGATATGTGATATGTCTTATGGCGTCTACAAATAAACTATATGTGCCCCTTGCATGCTGGGCTGAGACAATAAGCCCCTTTCCTATCTTATAGGTAACATCCAAGATATAATGTCCCTACATAGTTTTTCAAAGCTACCATCTAATGCCCTGTGAATCAAGATACTCCTGGGCCTTTTCATTACCAAGCCTTGCAGCGGCCTTATAATCCCTGATTGCCTCTTCTTTTCTCCCTATATTAAAAAGGGCATTTCCCCTGAAATAAAGGATGTATGCGTCATCAGGGTTTGCCTTGAGGACCACTGTATAGTCCTTTATGGCATTCTCGTAATCATTGAGGTTATCATATGCTATTGCCCTGTTAATATAAGAATCCATATCCCTTGGGTTAAGCTCTATGGCCATGGTAAATGCCTCTGCAGCCTCCTTGTGGTTTCCTGCCACACCAGAGGCATAACCTTTTTCAAACCAGTCTATGGCGCTCAGATTCTTTATCGCATCATCAAACTGCTTCATCTTGATAGCCCCAGGGACAACCTCCTTGATAATCTTATCCACCTTTTCTTCCACAGTGCCTTTCAGTGATAGTTTCTTTTCTGCCTTCTCCTTTTCAAGCTCCTTTTTCAGTCTCTCTATCTCTTTCATGGCATTGTCTGCCTTTTTTCTCGTCTCCTCGAGTTCCTTTGTCTTGCTATGGTCTTTTCTCAGGTTATCCACTGATTTTGCCACCTCATCAGGGTTGGCTGCTATCTTTGCCTTTAATGCATATACCTTGCCATCCCATTTTTCGTCAATAATCTCGGTCTTCACTATGCCGGCTGTAAGGGTTGTTATCTGGTCTTTTGTAAGGTCAAAGTTTTTTATCTCTGTCTTACTTTCAAGATATGTCCCCAGTTCTTCAAGGAGGAGTCTCTTTACCTGCTCTAAGGCTACTGCCCTGCTGGAGACCTTGCTATCCACCTCGCTTGCCTGGTAGACATACTCCCTCTGGAATGTAACAAGCTCAGCAAAAAGCAGGCTGTTGGCTACAAAAATAAAAGAGATTATACCAACAAATATCTTTAGGTATGACCATCTCTTTCTCGTAATGTCTATTTCTTTGCCTTTTGTCATTATAATCCCCTCCTGGGTTATATTATCCAATCTATTCTATGGGTCTTTTTTTACAATCTCAGAGATTTTACCCCACAGCTCTTTGTCGCTTACTACCCTGTCTATAATAGTAGTTATTACACTGTTTAATATCTTCTGTATTTTTTCATCAGAGACTGATATGTCTGTCCATGTATTGGCACTTTCATATGTGGGTATATAGAATATCTGTGCCTTCTTTACATCGCCTACCATCAACTTTATATTTGCCTTTGCCTCATATGCCTTTGTTGTGAGTCCTTCTTTTACAACCACCTCGAGCTGCTGGATGTTACCGCCTATTACTATCCTGCCCCACTCCTTTTTAATGCCCTTTTCCTGGAGGTCCCATTTCGGTATATCACCGGTCACAGTGAGATTTGCCTTATATAATGCATCTCTTAAGGCATGGGCAATGCTTGTTGATGGTTCCTGCTGTATTGTTATTACTGGGATCTTCCTGTCCTTTGTATCCACAACCCTCCCAATGATGTATCTGTTATCTATCTTTCTTGAGTCATTAAATTCAGCAACAGTAAAAACTACCTTTGACAGGTCACTGTCAGGTCTTGACACTGCCTTTGTTGGTTCGTATTTGATATTTACATTGTAAGATGATACAGATGAGCAGGATACACACATAAGGGAGATAAAAAGTAAAGCCAGTATGAGGTATCCTTTTTGATATAAAAATTTATCCACGGTCTGTCTTCCTCCTTAAATCCCTTAAACTTTTTTATTTAATTAGCTGATATTACCACCTTTGCATCACTCAGATAATCATTTCCGTGCATTGTTGTCTCTTTTATGAGTCTCGCACCCTCCGGGCTTATAAGTATCAGGTTTTCTTTAGTTATATCTGATACAGGTATTATAATGGCATTATTTCCTATATAACTATTCTTTTTTGCCTGCTCTATATTATCCGCATACCTTACAACCCCGTAGTTTCTTATAACCTTTGGTTTTACTGTCTTTACAGAATATACTGTAACATGTTTGTTTCCCTCCCCCACTGTGATAACTACAGGGAGAAGCTGCCTCTCAAAGAAACGGCCTTCAAGGTCAAGTATTAAACCTGTCACCGGTTTACTGGAGTCATAGACAATGCCCTTTGGTTTTGTTGTGCCTGCATCCTTTACAGGGACACCGCCAGGCACATCAAACCTTTCAGGAGGTGCAATAGTGGGTTCGTTTTTATGGCTTATATCAAGGGCACTTATCAAAGATTTTCCTGTATTGCAACCACCTACATTGTTACTCATGCATACCCTCATCTCAACAGTGGCTACCGGGACATTGTTCTCCCATTTTAATTCCCTCTTCACAACCTGGGCACCCCTTATGGTGCCTTCAATGCGGCTACTTATGACATCCTCTTTGAGTATCATATTCACAACCTTTGTATTAGAATCAATCCGCACATCCTTTACAGTCTCCAGCAGTGCCCTCTGGGCCATAACCTCTGCAACCCTCATAGCAGCCATCTGGTCCTTAACCCTGTTGCCGCTGGGCGTGGCAGTCCCTGTACCGAATGCGCTTATATATCCCTCAACCCAGTTTATCTGTCCGGTTACTGACTGCTGGGCAAATACATAGCCTGGGATAAAACAGGCGACTATTAAAAGGATTAATAGAACTCTATATCTCATTTTATCTGACCTCCTCTTATTGGAGACTATTTTTTAATATACTGTCCCGAGGCATAGGCACCGGGGTCACAGGGGATGCATTTCGTTGTATCCTTCAGCTCGAACTTACTGGCATCAATAATCGTAAGGGACAGGGTGCAGTTATAACCAAAGGCAAAGCCATTGGCCTTGAATTCACCCATACCGTTCATCATGCAACGCCCGCCCTGTTTATTTGCACCACCACCTTCAAAAAAATACTTGCCATCAGGCATGGATTTTATATCTATCGTTATGTCCATCTTTCCGTCATTCATGACATATCTGCCATCGGATATCCTTGATTGGGCATAACCTTGTCCAACTACTAAAAAAAATGTCATTAAAATAAAAAAGACGGTCTTTTTCATCTGCTACCCCCTCCTATTTGATTAAAACAGTCAAATCATTGAGCACAGGCGATACCTCCCCAGATAATATCTGCAGTGTTGTCTCAACCTGTAGATACCTCCCTGGAGGTGTTGCCTTTAATTCTCCACCCTTTACAACATCCTCCCAGTTTGCCCAGTTTTTCTGGTCAGCTGAACTCCTGACCCTTACCTTAATGGAAGTCCCCTGGGGCTCACTGGAGTTCCATGTGATACCCTGCCATTTTGTTCCATCTGACTTAGAGTCAACCACAACAGTCCATGTCCCTATCCTTGTGGTCATGGAGCGAGCTATAATACCTGTCATATCGCTGTAGCTGTAATGAAAACCCTTTATCTGCTTATCTAAATCAACCTTGTTTGTGGCCGGGTCAATTCGGGTAATCTTGTCATAGTAATTCACTGCCCATACCTTGCCATTGGCATCTACAGCAACACCGCTCGGCTCACCTCCTACTGAGATAGTAGCCTTGACCACCCCATCATTTGATAGGCGTGTAACGCTGCCGTATTGATAGTTCGTTATCCAGAGGTCTCCATCATTTGTCACAGCAATTGACCTGGGGTTCTTGCCAATGTCTTTTGTCCATTCAATCTGACCTGTTGCTGTATTGATACGGGTCAACCTCCCCCAGTTCAATCCTGCTGCAAAGAGGTGGTTTGCCTTATCCAGACCCAATCCATAGACGAGATGGGGTGTGTTTATTATATTAAAAGCCCCTGTCTTCGGGTCAAGCCTTAATACATTATTACCGCCTGAACCGGATGACCAGAGGATTCCAAATGAATCCACAACAAGACCGTAGGATGTGTGCCCTGATGATGAGACATCTATTGTTTTAAGTATACTGCCTGTTTTTCCATCTATATAGTAGAATTTTTTTGCATTGAATGTAGACGCCCAGACATTGTTATTTGCGTCTATAGCAACACCCCTTGGATAAGGGTAATTTGAATAAGAACCCGGGTTTTTACCGGGTATGTAGGTGGCTTCTTTCCCTGGGATAACAACCACTTCATGGAGCACACACTCATCCTGACCCCAATCAAGGACATTATTTGCACCTGTTGAGGTATCTATCTTACCATTTCCGTTCCTGTCCACACACTGACCGTTTTCAGAAAGACCAACCTTGACAATAGTCCCTGCCTGTCTGTTGCCTACCCAGCAGTTTCCCTGGAGGTCCACTGTTGTACGGGATGGGTCACTGTAGACATTGGAAGGTGAAACCCTGTAGCGCCCCAGTTCATCGCCTGTCCTGGTATCTATCTTTGATATGGTCCCTTCATTGGAGTTGGGTATCCAGATAAAAGGTAGTGTTGTTATGGATTTACTGAGTTGCAACTGGTCACGGACTGTCTGATGTTCAAGGCCTACATAGGTGCCCTCGTCAAAGTCCTTATCCAATGTATAGACTCTACTGTAGCTACCCGATGCAGTCGCATCCTTACCAGCCTGGACTGTTACAGGCTGATTCTGCGGCTTTGCCCAGCCTGACACATCTTTGAATTCTATTGTCCTTATCCCTGCCGGGACATTGGGAAGCACAACACTGCTTCCCTGCCATGCGCCACCATCAACCCTCCACTGGGCACCGGCATCGATGGCTGCCTGGGGTGTGATGGTCACTGCAAGTCTACCTGCCTGGACTGTATAGACACCGTTTACTGTTGCTGCCTGCCCGGCCTGAACAGCTATGGTCTGGCTTACCGGTTTTGTCCATCCCGGGATATCTTTAAAATCTACAACATGGTTGCCTATGGCTATGTTTAAAGCCCCTATCTTCTGCCACTCACCACCATCAACCCTCCACTGGGCACCGGCGTCAATGGCTGCCTGGGGTGTGATGGTTACTGCAAGGGTACCGAACTGTTGCACATATACACCACTTGCACTTGATGTCTTTGCATTTTCTATAGTTATGTTCTGATTTGCAGGTTTACCCCAGCCAGGGACATCACTGAAATCTATAGCATGCTGACCTACTGAAAGATTGGCAACTGTAGCACCACTTCCCTGCCATGCACCACCATCAACCCTCCACTGGGCACCGGCGTTAATGGCTGCCTGGGGTGTGATGGTCACCTGGAGTGAACCGAACTGCCTTGTATACTCACCCTTTGCTGATGCCACTTTAGAGTCCTCTATTGTCACATTGATATTTGCAGGTTTACCCCAGCCAGGGACATCCTTAAATTCAACGGTCTGGGCACCTACAGGGACACCGGGCATGGTGGCACCGCTTGGCTGCCAGCTACTGCCACCTATCCTCCACTGGGCACCGGCAGTAATAGCCTCCTGTGGGATTATCGTTACCATCAGGGAGCCCTGTTGTTTTCTATATTCACCGCTTGCCGATGATGTCTTGGCATGCTCTACTGTAATGTTTATATTTGCAGGTTTACCCCAGCCAGGGACATCCTTAAATTCAACGGTCTGGGCACCTACAGGGACACCGGGCATGGTGGCACCGCTTGGCTGCCAGCTACTGCCACCTATCCTCCACTGGGCACCGGCAGTAATAGCCTCCTTGGGTGTAATGGTTACTGTAATAGAGCCTGCCTTTCCTGATATCTGAAAGTTTGCGGCCTTTTCAGGCGATGTATTACCTGCAGTATCAAATGCCTGGGCCACAACCCTGTAATTCCCGGCAGGAAGCTTAAATGTCTTTGTGGTGCCCTGCCATATCTTGCCGAGATTCGACAATGTCTCTTCCCCGGCCTGGGCACCGGTTGCCTCGAGGATCTTAAATTTAACCTCCCTCAAGCCCTTGTCATCCTGGGCCTTGCTGCTAAAACTCACCGTATCAGGGCCCAAGCGGTTGACAGTTATATCATGCAAGACAGGGGGTGTGTCGTGCCTGTCCATTACTGCAAGGAGTTTATCTATCATATCCCCGGGTTGTCCTGCCTGAGGTTGGGCTGGTTGAACCTCGGGCTGAACACCTGCCTGCCCACCTATAACTAACCCTTGCTGGATTCCAATCTGTATGCCAGGGGCAACCTGTTGCTGTATGATACCCTGTGCTGGTTGCTGGGCAATTAAAACAGAGCTTGCAACAGGGACCTTTATTTTTCCAACAACCTGCTCACTCTTCTGACGGAGGTCATCCTGCACCTGTACCACATAGGATATACTGTCTGTAGCAGGCGTTGAGCTCAGTTTGATTAATGCACCCACCTCTCCTGTATATCCGTCACGGTTTCTGATATTGTCATACTCATCTACCTTTATATCCTTTTGTTCACTACCAGCAAAGATGCTTACGAGCAATACAGGATTTGGGGATTGCCATCGAACAGTAATCTTTACTGCACCATCAAGATACTGGGCATCATGGCTTATGATATTAGGTTTACCCTGGGCATATAAAAGCAAAGGCACAAAGACTAATATCATCAAAAAAACTGACAAAATAAACTCTTGAAAGGATAGTTTTTTCATCTTTTTCTCCCCTTTTATTTCTCTACCTCACTGGGCTTTACGAGTCTTATATTAAATGATTCGTCAGCAAGAGAGATCCTGGCTATCCATTTCTTTGGCTGCAAGGTATCAGTCAGTTCTGCATCAAGAACAGAGATGCTTATCTTCTGTCTCTCAATCTTATCTGTTAATGGATTTATCCTTGAAAATATTACACCACTAAAATTATGACAGTCATCTACCTTTGGAAATGCAGGAAATGCAATGGTCAGGGATTTCCTTTTGGGGTCCGTTGATTTTAGATCAACTATCCATGCTGCAATCATATCACGACTTAATGCATCTGCCCTTGGGCATGCCCATAGTAGATTCCTTGGCAGGGATTTTCCTGTGCCTGGCTCTACCTTCTGGAGCCTTGCCACTGCAACGAGTTTTGCCTGTGGGAAATCAACATACTTTTCTAATTCCAGGGGCACATTTCCTGCCTCATTTTTCTTATATGTCTCCATATCAATGGTGTGGAGTTTATAGGCAACAACAAGCCCCTCTCCCTCGGTCCCCCTGTCTGCCTGAGATTTTGTCTCGGCCACCGCTGTCCCTGTGCCAAGGGTTGTCCCGGCAGAAACACCTATCCCTGCCTTTATCCCGGCATCATCCCTAAGCCTGAAATTTCCAAGGCGGAGGGCCTCTGTTATATAAGGTACATTGGGTTCAAAGGGGATATCTGCAATAGAGACAGGTGATATGATCTCTACATTCTCAAGTATAGCCTTTTCAGCGGATCCACCTTGTAACCCTATCTCTCCCATAGGGCCTGCAATGCTTCTTCCTCCAAGGGCGATGCCCCTGCTATAGGCAAAATCCTGCTGGATCTTATTCATAGACTTCTCCTTTTTTGTCCTTATATCTGCTGTAGCTGGATCCTCTACCGGGCCAAACTGTTTTGACCATGCAGAGCCTATATAAGCCCTATCTACAGGCCTCTTGGGAACCACATATTCGCCCTCTGTTACACTCTCCATACCCCTTTTATGGCTTTCCATTGTTGTCCTGGATGTGTTTACACAGCCAGAATAGACTAAAAAAATTACTGCGGCCACAAAAAATATAATATACCTGGCATAGATTTTATTTTTCTTCCCCTTCATTACTGCCTCCTTTTTTATTTTAGACTTTTTTGTTCTTATTCTGTTATTTAGAGTAAAACCTATTTCTTATGTATTGTAAATGACCGTTATCACATTTATTATCACATTTAATGGAACAGATATTCATCATTATCCAGTTTTTTATTCACCTGTTCATTAATTATCATCTCGAAGGTAAATAATGTCAAGGCAATAATAATAAAAATATGTGATTAAAATCATTTACAAAACTTTTTAAAATGCTATTATAGTGACAATAAAAAATCTGGAGGTATTTATGTTAAAAAAGATTTTGTTTTGTGTGCTGCTAATTATGCTTTTTTTACTTCCATCACTATATGATGCCCATCCCGGTTACGCTCAGACCCCACAGCCTCAGGCAGGCAACATTGTATCCTTCACATGGCTTGGCATGAATGAGGATAAGGTGGGACAGTGGGGTAGAGGCACACCTGATGGGACAAAGGATGGACACTTCAATTTAAGGATAATCAACCCTCCAAACGGTGTAGAGATAACATCCATTGCAGTATACAGTGCCAATGAGAGTGGTGCACCAGCAGGCGGTCAGATATGGCATACAGCAAACACATCCAACTGGGTCTTGGGGGTATTCCAGCAGGGTAGGCAGGTCAATCCATCCCATGTAAGGACACTGGGCGTCTTCAGGGGTGATACAGTATTTGACCTCTACTGCAATGACTCAGGCTGGTTTAGACCAAACCAGAATTTCCTTGTTGAGGTCGTATTTGCCGGTGGTGCAAAGGCAACAAGGGTGGTAAAACTACCAGCTACCCCTCCACCTCCTCCACAGCCTCAGGCAGGCAACATTGTATCCTTCACATGGCTTGGCATGAATGAGGATAAGGTGGGACAGTGGGGTAGAGGCACACCTGATGGGACAAAGGATGGACACTTCAATTTAAGGATAATCAACCCTCCAAACGGTGTAGAGATAACATCCATTGCAGTATACAGTGCCAATGAGAGTGGTGCACCAGCAGGCGGTCAGATATGGCATACAGCAAACACATCCAACTGGGTCTTGGGGGTATTCCAGCAGGGTAGGCAGGTCAATCCATCCCATGTAAGGACACTGGGCGTCTTCAGGGGTGATACAGTATTTGACCTCTACTGCAATGACTCAGGCTGGTTTAGACCAAACCAGAATTTCCTTGTTGAGGTCGTATTTGCCGGTGGTGCAAAGGCAACAAGGGTGGTAAAACTACCAGCTACCCCTCCACCTCCTCCACAGCCTCAGGCATTAAATATCCACGGGGTATGGAACTGCAATGACGGAGGAAAATACTATATTCGTCAGATTGGCAGCAGAATCTGGTGGTTCGGTGAATCATCCCCCACAAATCCAGGCTGGTCCAATGTTGCCTATGGAACATTAAACGGCAATGAGTTGCGACTTGAGTGGGCAGATGTCCCAAAAGGCAGTATAATGGGCATGGGCACGCTGATATTACAGGTTATTTCCAATAACAGAATTGAGGCAAGGCAAAAAACAGGTGGTTTTGGCGGCTCAATCTGGACAAGATAATATGACTTAATAGGGGTCAGGCCATTATTTGACTTGACCCCTAAATTTTTAATAAATATATTTTTATTTGATATTATG
>Ga0209720_1002645_pt1 | contig 13072 bp, 12 predicted proteins | sample AD_JPNMR3_MetaG_FD_184426 | JGI IMG/M metagenome (GOLD analysis project Ga0209720, IMG submission 184426) | Active sludge microbial communities of municipal wastewater-treating anaerobic digesters from Japan - AD_JPNMR3_MetaG (SPAdes) (version 2) | ecosystem: Engineered > Bioreactor > Anaerobic...
ATAGGCTCAAGTTCTAATTATGGTAGGAGAGTTCTTGAAAGGAGCTTTATTTTCCTTCTGAATTTTGCTGTCTCTCAGGTAATGCCAGAATACAAAGCTATAGTAGAGCATTCCTATCATAAGAGTCTTTATGGAAGGTTCAGAAATTATGTACCAAAAGCAGAGGACTTAGATAAGGTTAAGGAGAAAATGAAAGAAATTGTTGAAAAAGATCTGCCCATTGAGAGGGAATATGTGAATAAGGAAGAGGCTTTAAAGATATTTGAAGAGAGAAATGATGAGGATAAAATTAGACTCTTAAAATATATCCCTTATTCTCAGGTCCCCCTTTATTATATAGGGGATCATTTTGAATATTCCTTTCTCCCTTTAGTGCCATCTACCTCTTACCTAAAAACATTTGACTTAAAGATCTATCAGCCTGGTTTTATTCTGATACTGCCCGATGAAAAGGATATAAATAAACTAAGCGAGTTTAAGGAGATCGTTAAGCTTTTTCAAGCTTTCTATGAATATAAAAATTGGATTGAGATTTTAGGTCTTGTGGATGTTTCTTCTTTGAATGAAACCATTGAGAAAGGTGAAGTTTCTGAGGTGATAAAAGTAGCAGAAGCACTGCATGAGAAGAAGATTGCACAGATTGCTGATGAGATCTGTTCTAAACTTCCAGATCTTAAACTGGTATTAATTGCTGGTCCTTCCTCAGCTGGAAAGACTACTTTTAGCAAGAGGCTTCAGATCCAATTAAAGGTTAATGGTTTAAACCCTATAGTGATTGAAACAGATGATTATTTCTTACCTCCTGAATATATAGCTCGGGATGAATTTGGAAATTATGATTTTGATAATCCCAATGCCCTGGATATCCCTCTTCTTAATGAACATTTAAATATCCTTATGAATGGTGGAGAGGTTGAGCTTCCTCATTATAATTTTCAAAAGAGAAGGAGAGAAAATTCAGGAAAAGTAGTAAAAATTGATAATAGAAGCATAATAGTAATGGAGGGGATTCATGCATTAAATCCAGACTTAACAACACTTGTCCCAGGATATATGAAGTATCATATATTTGTAAGTGCTTTAACCCATCTTAATATTGATAATCAAAATAGAGTCCCTACTACTGATTCCAGGCTTATAAGAAGAATTGTAAGAGATAGTATATTTAGGGGATATGGAGCCATAGATTCTATTAGACAATGGCCATCGGTAAGAAGGGCAGAAGATCTTTATATATTTCCTACTCAAGAAAGAGCTGATGTGATGTTTAATTCTGCTTTAGTATATGAATTTTCAGTACTTAAACTTTTTGCAGAGCCTATGTTAAAGGTTTTGCCATCACATTATCCAGAATATCCAGAGGCAAAAAGGCTTCTTGATATCCTTTCCCATTTCTTACCTCTTTCTCCTACAGAAGTGCCTATGACCTCTATATTAAGAGAATTTATAGGGGGGAGTTCTTTTACTTACTAAGTCTTGTATTCTTCAAATAATTCAGTAGATATATATCTTTCTCCAGTATCAGGAATAATTACTACGATCATTTTACCTTTATTCTCTTCTCTTTCAGCCACCTTTATGGCTCCATAAACGGCAGCACCTGAAGATATTCCACATAAAAGACCTTCTTCTTTCATCAATCTTTTAGCCATATTTATGGCATCAGAGTCTTCTACTTGAATGATCTCATCTAAAATCTTTGTATTTAAAACCTTTGGGATAAAACCTGCTCCTATGCCTTGAATATTATGAGAGGATGGTTTTCCTCCAGAAAGGACTGGAGATTTTGCAGGCTCAACTGCTATAATTTTTACATCGGGTTTTTTGGATTTTAATGCCTCACCTATTCCTGTTAATGTCCCTCCAGTACCTACTCCTCCTACCACTATATCTACTTTTCCATCGGTATCTCCCCATATCTCCTCTGCAGTAGCTTTCCTATGGATCTCAGGATTTGCAGGATTTTCAAACTGCATTGGGACAAAATATTTATCTGACTCTTTTTCTACAATCTCGTTCAATTTATTGATAGCTCCTTGCATACCTTTTTCCTTAGGTGTAAGGATAATTTCAGCCCCAAAAGCACGAAGAAGGGCTCTCCTCTCAAGACTCATATTTTCAGGCATTACTAATATTAGTTTATATCCTTTTACAGCAGATATAAAAGCAAGGGCAATTCCTGTATTCCCAGATGTAGGTTCTATGATTATCTTATCCTTATTTAATTTTCCTTCTTTTTCTGCGGAATCTATCATAGAAAATCCAATTCTATCCTTTACACTTCCTGCTGGGTTAAAAAATTCAAGCTTTGCAATGACTTCTGCATAACAATTTTTTGTAACGCTATTTAATCTTACTAAAGGAGTATTACCTATAAGTTCAATAATATTATTTGCTATTTTCATAGCAAGCCCTCCATTACCTAAGTGTTATCTATAAAGTTCGGTAAAGTCCTATCACTTTTCCAATGATAGAAAAAGGTGGATATATGATAGGATACTTTTCATTAGCAGGTTTAAGGCAAAAAGTACCATTATCTTCAGAGAGCATCTTTACTGTGGACTCATCTCCTATAAGTGCCACTACAATATCTCCTTTATTTGCAAAATTCTGTTTTTGTACAATGACCAAATCTCCGTCAAGAATATGAGCACCCTCCATACTATCTCCTTTTACTTTAAGGAGAAATGCTCCTTCTCTATTTTTTATAATTCTTTCAGGGACAGGGATATAATCATCTATGATTTCAGGAGATTCCACTGGAATACCAGCCTTTATAGTACCTAAAAGAGGAAGATAAGCATAGCTTTCTCCAGAAAAGTTTTTTAAATAAAATCTTCCATTTCCATCTTGGCTAAGATATCCCTTTTTTACAAGAGCCTTCATGTGAAAAAAGCTTGAACCTGAGGAATTAAACCCAAGAGCTTTTGAGACCTCTCTTACTGTAGGGAATCTACCTTCCCTTTCCCAGAAGTCTTTTATGAACTCAAGTACTTCTTTTTGTTTTTTGCTTAACGTTTGCATGTTAAAGTTTATCATAAACTATTGACATAAAAAAGATTTTTAGTAAAATAACAAGTAGTTAAATTTTTTTGAGGCGGCAAGAAAGGAGGTGAAAGAGAAACCTTTAGGTTGCTCCTCAAAAAAGAAACTGGTAAGGGAAGGCTACGGAACTTACTAGTGAATTATAAAGTTTATTTAAAAAAAATTTAAAAATCCTAAGGGGGTCAAAGAGATATGAAAAAATTAGGTTTGTTATTGGTTCTCGTTCTTTTAATAGTTCCTGCATTTGCTGCTAATATAAATACATCAAGCTGGATTGGTGTAGGTTTCCATACAAGAGTTCTTCCTTTTAGCGATGGGTATGGTCCTGCATGGGGTACATGGGCAAGTGGAAATATAAACTATTCTCTATCAGGAAGTTCTAATTTGGGATCTGTTAATGGTAATGTCCAAATAGATGTTGCTGGTGCATCATTAGGAAGTAACTGGGTATCTGGAACCATTACTTTCTCCAAAGTAGCAGGGCTCTTAGATTTATCCTTCCACAAGGGTACTTTGGATGTGAGCGGTACACAACTTCTTGGAAGTGGTTTTTCAGGAAGTACAGGAATTAAAGGAGTAGTTGGAGTAGCACCATTAACTCTTACTGTAGGATACGCTCCTGCAGATACTTGGTGGAAGTCTGATTTAGTAAACGCTTCTGTTCTTGCATTAAGAGGAGATGTTTCTTTACCCTTTGCTATATCTCTCTATGGCTTAATTACAAAGGGAGCAGGAACTACTTCTTTAGATTATGCAGTTGGAGCTTCTGCAACTCCTATTACTGCTCCAGTAAGTCTCACTGTATTTGGAGAATATGCTGGAAGTGAACAACTTGTTGGTGCAACAGTAAAGGCTCTTGGTGGAAAGGTAACTGTAGGTGGAAATTATAAGCTTCAGGCAGGGAAATATTCTGTTTCCGCTACAGTAGATGGTGTAGTACCAAATTTAAAAGCTTATGTGGAATATAACACTGCAGAATCATATACATTATGGGGTTATGTATCTGCTTCTCTTCCTGTTCCAGTAGGCTCTTTATCCCTTGGAGCAGCTCTTGCTAACGGGACAGATACTCTATTGGGTGGATTTGCAAAACATTCCTACTCTTTTGGTGGTGGAGTAACTCATGATTTATTAGTAGGCTACGGATTTGATTGGGATGACTATAGCGCTAATGGTTGGAATAGAGGAAACTTAACTGGAGCTAATGATCTCTGGGGAGTTAATGTAACAGGTAAAGTTTACTTAGAAAGTAAGTTAATGATTGGATTCTAACCATTAAAATTTCTGCCCCCGCCCAAATTTGGGCGGGGCTTTTTTTTATTTTCTCAAAATGAAAAACATTATTCCCAAATTGAAAGATTTGAAAATTGCTCTTCTTTATCTTTTTGGTTCCTCGGTTTTGGGAACTGAGAGAGAAGATAGTGATGTGGATATTGGTGTAGTTTTTTTAGATGATAACATTCTTAAAGACTCTTTGAAGGTTTATAATGCTCTCTATGAGATTCTTTCTCCTATTTTCCCAGAAAAAGAACTGGATATTGTATTTTTAGATAGGGCACCTTTGACTTTAAAATTTGAGGTCGTAACTACAGGAAGGGTAATATATAAAATTTCAGAAGATTATGATTGCAATTATAAAGAGAAAGTAGTAAAAGAATATATAGATTTTAAACCTCTTTTAGATGAACAAGATCAGGAGCTTTTGAAAAGATTATGAATAAAATGCCTTTAAATAGAGAAGTCATTCTTTCAAGAATAAGAGAGATAGAGAAAGATATTGATAAACTTTCAGAATTTAAAAATTTCTCTTTAGAAGAATTTAAAATGGGAGAAAATTTTGCTATTGGAGAACATTATTTAAGAAGAGCTTTGGAGGCAGTTTTTGATATAGGAAATCATATTCTTTCACGAGTGCCTGGAATGAGAGCATCTACATATAAAGAGATAGCCTTAGGACTTCTTAATGAAAAGATTGTCCCTGAAGATTTTGCCCAAGACAAGCTTTTGAAAATGGCAGCGTATAGAAATAGATTAGTTCATTTTTATTCAGAGGTATCTATAGAAGAAATGTATGAAATAATTCAAAATAATTTAGGAGATTTGGAAGAATTTTTGAAATATATAAAAGATCTTTTAGAAAATCCTGAGAAGTTTAACTTTACTATTATTTAGGATCCTTTTTTAAACGCCTCTTTTATTTGATCAAAAAAATTTCTACCATTTTCCTCCACATTTATTCCTCTTACCTTTGCAAGTTCCAAAAGAAGTTCCTTTTCTTTTAAAGAGAGATTTTTAGGTACTGTAATAAGTACTTTTATCTTCTGGTCTCCTCGTCTGGAAGGATTATTTAAATAGGGTATTCCTTTGCCTTTTAGGGTTATTACTTCACCTGTTTGAGTCCCAGGCTTTATAGATATCTTTTCATTTCCTTCTAATGTTGGAATCTCTATTTCTCCACCTAAGATGGCTGTTAGATAATCTACAGGCAGATCTATCCATATATCCTCTCCATCTCTTTTGAAGATCTTATGAGGCTCTACGTGTACATAAATGTAGATATCTCCGTTTGGTCCTCCATATTCTCCTGATTCTCCTTCTCCTGAAAGTCTTATTACATATCCATCATCTACTCCAGCTGGGACTTTAAACTCAATCTTTCTTTTGTTTCTTACCTTTCCAGTTCCGTGGCATTCATGACAGGGCTTTGAAATGAATTTTCCTGTTCCTCCACACTTAGGGCAGGTGGTTACTTGAACAAATTGACCAAAAGGTGTTTGTCTTGCCTGTCTTACCTGTCCTGTGCCGTTACACATATCACAGGTTACAGGTGAAGTACCAGGTTCTGCCCCACTTCCTCCACATACATTACATGCCTCAAGTCTTGTAACAGATATCTCTTTTTTGCCACCAAAAGCAGCCTCTTCTAAGGTTATATGGATGTCAGCTCTTAAATCTGCCCCTTTTCTTGGAGATCTTCGTGTCTCTCTTCTGCCAAATATATCTCCAAAGATGGAATCTCCAAAGAAGTCTGAGAAGATATCTTCAAAGGTTCTTCCAAAATTGCCAAAGTCCTGAGGTCCCCAGCCTTGATTTCCATATCCTGAGAAGTCTCCCGCTGCTGCATTTCCGAATCGGTCATACTGAGCTCTCTTTTGAGGATCGGAAAGTACCTCATAGGCTTCATTAATCTCTTTAAATTTATCCTGGGCACCCGGATCCTTATTTAGATCCGGGTGATATTGTCTAACTAATTTTCTATATGCCTTTTTTATGTCTTCCTGGGTTGCATTTCGGTCTACACCCAGGATTTCATAATAATCTTTTTGAGTGGGCATATTAATTCACCTTATAGTCTCCATCAATAGTTTTTCCTTCAGGATTTTCTTGGGAAGATTCTCCTTGTCCAGGATTTGAAGAGGAGCCCGCAGTCTGGTACATTACCTGTCCAATCTCACCAAGGGCTTGGGTAAGCTCTTCCATCCCTTTTTTCACAGATTCTATATCTATCTTCTCAGGTTTGATTAATTCTTCTAAGTTTTTAATCTTCTCTTCTGCTTTCTCTACCAAATCTTTACTTACCTTATCACCATAATCAGTTATTGTCTTTCTTGCAGTATAGATAAGTTGCTCTGCTTGGTTCCTTGTTTCAATCTCTTCTCTTCTCTTTCTATCCTCCTCTTCAAATTTTTTAGCTTCTTCAGTCATCCTTTTAATTTCATTCTCATCTAATCTTATAGCGTTAGAGATTGTAATTCTCTGCTCCTTACCTGTTGCTTTGTCTTTTGCAGAGACATGAACAATTCCATTAACATCTATATCAAATGTGACCTCAATTTGTGGTATTCCACGAGGAGCAGGAGGAATTCCATCTAACATAAATCTTCCAAGGGAGATATTATCCTTAGCAAGAGCTCTTTCTCCCTGAAGAACATGGATCTCTACACTGGTTTGATAATCTGCAGCAGTAGTAAAGATCTGGCTCTTAGAAACAGGGATAGAAGTATTTCTATCAATGATCTTTGTGAATACACCACCAAGGGTCTCAATTCCAAGGGAGAGGGGTGTTACATCTACAAGTACAATATCTCTTATCTCTCCACCGATCACTCCTGCTTGAATAGCTGCACCGAGAGCTACTGCTTCATCTGGGTTAACATTTCTTTGGGGTTCTCTATCAAAATATTTCTTAATCCAGTCCAGAATACAGGGCATACGAGTTGCTCCACCCACTAAGATGATCTTATCAATTTGGGATGGACTAAGTCCTGCATCGGAAAGTGCTCTTTCTGTTGGTCCCTTAGTTTTTTCTACCAGGTCATAAGTTAATTCTTCAAATTTTGCTCTGGTCAATGTATAAGATAAGTGTAGTGGAGTATTTCCTTTCATTGCAATAAAGGGAAGATTGATCTCTGTAGAAATTTTTGAAGAGAGCTCAATCTTTGCCTTTTCTGCTGCCTCATATAATCTTTGTAAAGCAGTTTTATCCTCTTTTAAGTTAATTCCATGTTCTCCCATAAAGTTTTCAATTAACCAGTTTACAATTCTTTCATCAAAGTCATCTCCACCAAGTCTATTGTTTCCTGCAGTGGCAATAACCTCAAATACTCCTTCTCCAATCTCTAAGATGGAGACATCAAAGGTACCACCACCTAAGTCAAATACGAGGATTTTTTGATGCCCTTCTTTATCAAGACCGTAAGCTAATGCAGCAGCTGTTGGCTCATTTATTATTCTTACCACATCTAAGCCTGCAATAGCACCAGCATCCTTTGTGGCTTGTCTTTGAGCATCACTAAAGTATGCTGGCACAGTAATTACTGCCTTTTCAATTTTTTCTCCTAAGTATGCTTCTGCATCATTCTTTAATTTTCTTAAAATCATTGCAGAGATTTCTTGTGGGGTATATTCCTTAGCATCAATTCTTACTTTATAATTTGTTCCCATATTTCTTTTGATAGATCTTACAGTTCTATCTGCATTGATAATAGCCTGTCTTTTAGCAGGTTCTCCTACCAAAAGTTGCCCATCTTTTGTAAAAGCAACTACTGATGGGGTAAGTCTGTTCCCCTCTGCATTAGGAATTATTACAGGTCTTCCTCCTTCTAAATATGCTATGAGAGAATTTGTAGTTCCCAAATCTATTCCTACAATCTTAGGCATTGTTCTCTACCTCCTTCTTTTCTATTCTTTTAGATACAATAACCTTTGCAGGTCTCAATAATTTATTTTTAAAGAGATATCCAGGAGAGATCTCTTTGACTATGATATTATCTTCTCCTTCTTCTACCTCTTCTATACCTACTGCTTCATGTAAAGAAGGGTCAAAAGGCTTTCCTATGACTTCAATTTTTATAACTCCTTCATTCTGTAAGAGGTTTTCAAATTGTTTGTAGATCATATTTATTCCTTCTATAATAGCATCTTTTTTCCTTGCATGTTTCATAGTTTCCAGAGCTAAGGAGAAATTATCCATTATATCTACAATTTCCTTTAAAAGTTTGGCATTAGAGATCTCTTGCCATTCTTCTTTTTCTCTTCTTAGCCTCTGGCGAAAGTTTTCAAATTCTGCTTGAAGTCTTATATATTTTATCTCCCAATCTTCAGAAGAAATCTCAGGTTTTGCCTCTTCAGTTTTAGAGGCTAAGTCCTTTGTCTCTTCTTGCTGTAATGTCTCTTTTTCTTCCATCTTTCCACCTCTTCCGCAAAATTTTAGCACTCTCTACCTGAGAGTGCTAAACCATAAATAATTTTATTATTTATATTCAAATTGTCAAGAGAATATTCTTTATGTATTTTCTTGATTTTATTGAACTTAAAATTATATTCTAAAGAATAGGAAAAGGCAAATTTAAAATGTGAAGTATTGAGTAGATGATAAGAACATGTTATAAAGAAGTGTATATTAGAATAAATTTAAAGAGGGGAAAAATTTTGAGGTCTTTAAAAAAATCTAAGATATGAACTTAAGGAATTTTAGGTTTTATATTGCCTTTTTTGTGGGGAGATTCACTTATTATGTGATGAGACTTTTTAGGCTTGATGCTACCACATTTCCTGGGAAGTTAGCTCTTAACATCTATCCTGATTTTCTTAGAGAGATAAAAGAGAAGATTAAAACAAGAATTCTTGTTACAGGCACTAATGGTAAAACTACTACAAATAATCTTATTTATTTTATCCTTTCTAAGAAAAATTTTAAGGTTTTGAGCAATTTAGAGGGAGCAAACTTAAAAAGTGGTATTGCAACTTCATTCATTAAAAATCCTGGGGAATATGATTTTGCATCTTTTGAGGTAGATGAAGGGATTTTCCCCTTTGTACTTAACGAGATAGATCCTCAATATGTACTAATTAATAACTTCTTCCGAGATCAGTTGGACAGGTATGGAGAGATAGATACCACTGTAGATAAAATTCTGAATGCATTTTCTGAAAAAGAACAGATTACGTTAATTCTTAATGCTGATGATCCTTTTGTAGTAAGATTTGCTGATCTTCCTAATAGGAAATACTTCTATGGGATCTCTAAAAAGATTGGCTCTTCTGATTCAAAAGAGATAAAAGAGAGTGTATATTGTCCTAAGTGCGGAAGAAGATTGAATTATGAATTTTTTAATTATGCTCAGATTGGTAGGTTTTTCTGTGAATGTGGTTTTAAAAATCCTTCCTATGACTTTTATATAGATGAGACAGAGTTTAAGGATAGATGGTTTTTTTCTATTAAAGAGAAAGAAGAAAAAGTTTCTCTTTCTTTTAATTTTCCTGGCGTCTATAATCTTTACAATGCTCTTTCTGCTTATTCCTTAGGAAGAGCTTTAGGTGTTTCAAAAGAAGAGCTTTCTTCATTTATATCTGATTTTTATTTTAAGCTTGGAAGACTGGAGAAATTCATATACAAAGATCTTGAGAGGATTCTTGTGCTTGTGAAAAATCCTGCTGGATATAATCAAGTTTTAGATACTATAAAAAGAGATGCCTCTGAAAAAGTACTTCTTCTTATTCTAAATGATAATATTGCTGATGGAAGGGATGTATCTTGGATATGGGATGTGGATTTTGAGAAGATAAAAGATGAAGAGAGCATAAAGAAGATTATCTGTTCTGGAAAAAGGGCGGAAGATCTTTTAGTAAGATTAAAATATGCTGAGATTCCTCTGGAAAAGATTCAAATTATTAATAATATAGAGAGTGCTGTTTTAAATATTTTAGGTTATTCTTATAAGACTTATATACTTCCTACCTATACTGCTCTTTTTAAAACAAGAAAAATCATATTGAGAGAGACAAAAAATGAAACTTAAAATTTTTCATATGTATCCTGACCTTTTAAATTTATATGGGGATAGAGGTAATATTATTGTCTTGGAGAGAAGAGCCAGATGGAGAGGTATAGAAGTAGAGGTATCAGACTTTACTAAGGATAGAGAAGAAGATCTTTCAGAAGCTGACATCATCTTTTTAGGTGGTGGTTCTGATAGGGAGCAGGAACTGATCTATTCTCATCTATATAAATTTAAGGGATTAATTAGAGATCTTGTTGAGGACAATGTAGTATTTCTGGCAGTATGTGGAGGATATCAGCTTTTAGGAGATTATTATTTAGATGCTTATGGGGATAAGGTTGAAGGACTTTCTTTATTAAATTTTTATACTAAAGCAGAGAAGGGAAGATTAATAGGGAATATTCTTATAGAGACTACACTTCCTATAACTCCCAAAACCATTGTGGGATTTGAGAACCATGGGGGAAGGACTTATCATAACTACGAAGCATTGGGAAGAGTTATTAAGGGATATGGGAATAATGGGAAAGATAGCTTTGAAGGAATATTATATAAAAATCTTATAGGTACTTACTTACATGGTCCTCTTCTCTCTAAAAATCCTCATCTTGCAGATTTTATTATAGAGTCAGCTTTAAAAAGAAAGTATAAAGAAGAAATAAAACTTCCACCTCTCTCTGATAGGGAAGAATTTCTTGCTCATGAGAAGGTTAAAAATATGATTTTAAAAGGGAGCCTTTAAAGGCTCCCTTTTTAGTTACTTTTCTAAAAGTGATGTGAATGTATCGTGATGATCTTCTTCCTCTTCAAGAATATCTTCAAAAATTTTTGCAGTGGTTATATCTCCTTCTGATTTTGCTTTTTCAATGATTTTCTTATAAAGATTTATAGTATTCTCCTCATCCTTTACATCTTGTTCTAACATCTCTTTTAGAGTTTCTCCTACAAAAATTGGATTAGGCTTTGTAGTAGGGACTCCTCCTAAGTATGATAATCTTTCTGCAATCTTTTCTGCATGCTTCATCTCTTCTATAGCAATGTTTTTAAGTTCATCTTTTACTGCAAAGTGCTCTGTTCCTTTCCATAACACATGCTGCCACATATACTGAATGGATACTTGAATTTCTCCTGCGATAGCCTCATTTAAAAGCTCCTTAAGCTCTTGAGAAGCCATATTTTCACCTCCCTAATTATGATTTTATTTGTGAAATATTATAATTTAAAATTTTAATTTTTACAATATTATTTAATAATACAATTAGTATATATACTACTTTTACGGATATTAAGGGTACAATTTAGAGTAAAAAGATTTATTAAAAAGAAGGGGGAAGATTTTTTCTTCCCCCGATATAGAGATTACTATTTAGCAGTCTTTACAAGGAGAGGAAGAAGTTCTGTCCCTTTTATCCTTCCAATACTTCCCTTTTTACAAGCACTTTCTCCAAAATAAGAAAGTCCATCAGGTGTTATTCCAGAAGTTGCAATCATAAGAGGTACAGGATCTTCTGAATGAGACTTTAAAACACAGGGGGTAGAATGATCAGCGGTTACTGCTACAACTACCTTAGAGAAATCTAATTTTGGAAGTAGATTTTCAAAGAATATGGAATCAATATCCTCTATACTTTTAATCTTCTTCTCATAATTTCCATCATGTCCTGGGACATCAGGTCCCTTTAAATGTGCATATACACCATCAAAATGTTCCAAAGCATAAAGTACTTTTTCTGCCCAAAGATTGTAATCTGTGGAATCTTCAATAGGTACCTCTTTCATTCCTGTAAGAAGTGCTATTCCTCTTTCTACAGGCATCTCTACAATGCTTCCAAAGTTCAATCCATATAATGTCTGAAGTGTAGGAATCTTTGGTAAGGAATCTCCTGCATCTCTGAGAAGAATTATATTTGCTGGTTTCTTCCCTTCCTGTTTTCTCTTCTTATTGATCTCTGAATTTTTAAGTACCTCAAATGCTTTCATTACAAATTCATCGGTAAGTCTTGCTGCTTCTTTTGCTTCCTCAGAATTATCTAAAGGTACACATTTCTGTACTTCGGTAGGAGGATTAGATAGAGCAATACTGTAAGGTCCATGTCTCTTATATCCTGGGTCAATATTTTCTACATTTGCTGATAGTTTTCCATTTTTCCTTCTTATTACAAGCACTCCTCTGTGTCCTACAGTAGCTTTAAATATAAACTCAGCCCCATCTAATTTTACCTTTTCATTAACCTCATCTGCTAATGTTTTTGCTTCTTCTGTAGTAAGGTTTCTTCCTGCTCTTCTGTCAAGTATTTTTAAAGTGTCCTCATCTACAGTGGCAAAATTTGCTCTCCATGCTAAATCTCCATCTCCCACTTCTATATCTGCCCCATGGGCTTCAAGGGGACCTCTTCCTGTATAATACTCATTCACATCATATCCTAATATACTTAGAACCGCTGCATCGGATTCAGGAGCAATTCCAGGACCAATAGGATCCATAAGACCAAGTTTAGCTTTTTGAGCTAAGCTATCCATATGGGGTGTTTTAGCAGATTCTAATTCTGTTTTTCCTCCTAATTTAGGATCAGGAGTTCCTCCAAGTCCATCAAGTACAATGTAAAGAATTTTTTTCATTTTTTCCCTCCTTTTCTTTTTATTCCTTATTATAAAAAGATTTTATCACGAAGGTGGTTTAAAGAAAAATCAAAAAGGATTGAAAAATTTTTATTTTTTGTTATAAATTCTATAAATGAGATTTT
>Ga0209720_1002646_pt1 | contig 13071 bp, 9 predicted proteins | sample AD_JPNMR3_MetaG_FD_184426 | JGI IMG/M metagenome (GOLD analysis project Ga0209720, IMG submission 184426) | Active sludge microbial communities of municipal wastewater-treating anaerobic digesters from Japan - AD_JPNMR3_MetaG (SPAdes) (version 2) | ecosystem: Engineered > Bioreactor > Anaerobic >...
TGATACACCTTATAAGTTCAGGTGGCAGAAAAGCTGTTAAGTATCTTCTTTCTCTCAATAAATATATAGATTTAATTATTCCGCGAGGTGGAGAGTCCCTTATAAAAACTGTGGTGGAAGAAAGTACAATACCTGTGATTAAACACTATAAAGGTGTCTGTCATACTTATGTTGATAGAGATGCTGATTTAAATATGGCTCTGAATGTATGTTATAACGCAAAAGTTCAGAGACCCGCAACCTGTAATGCAATGGAGACACTTCTTGTACATAAAGACATCGCTCCTTCTTTTCTTCCTTCAATGGCAGAGAAGTTCAAACAGGCAAAAGTAGAAATGAGAGGATGTGAAAGGACAATAAAAATTCTTCCCGATATAAAGAAGGCAACAGAAGAGGACTGGACCACAGAGTATCTTGACCTTATAATATCAATTAAAATAGTAGATTCTCTTGAAGATGCAATAAACCATATAAATCATTATGGAACAATGCATTCAGAAGCAATTATTACAAAAAATCAAGAGGCAGTAAATAAATTCTTCAAAGAGATTGATGCGGCAGCGCTATTCCATAATGCTTCTACCAGATTCACCGATGGTGGAGAGTTTGGTATGGGAGCAGAGATAGGAATAAGCACTGATAAAATTCATGCCCGCGGTCCTATGGGGCTGGTAGAACTTACCACATATAAATACCTCATTTATGGCAATGGTCAAATTCGGCAGTAAAAAAAACAAACGGATAGGAGTAATGGGGGGGACTTTTGACCCTGTTCACACAGGGCATCTTATCATTGCTGAAAAAGCCAGAGAAGAGTTTGCTTTAGAGAAAATACTATTTATTCCTGCGGGTATTCCTCCTCATAAAAAGGAGACATTTGCCTCTCCTTACCATAGACTTAAAATGGTAAAAATTGCTATAAGTAACAATAGACATTTTAAAGCAAGCGATATGGAGATTAAAAGGGACAAACCCTCATATACATTTGATACTGTTATCTCCCTGAAGATGCAGAACAAAGGGGCGGAAATCTTTTTTATTACAGGAGAGGATATCTTTTATGAATTAAAAACCTGGTATAGATATAAAGAACTTGTGAAAAATGTTACTTTTCTTATTGCTCCGCGGAAAGAAAAAAAGAAAAAAGAAATTCCGAATATACCCCATCTAAAGTATAAATTTATCCATTCACCACTTCTTGATATATCTTCTTCTTATATAAGAGGTTGTCTTACAAAGGGCAAAAGTGTAAAATATTTACTTCCGGATAGAGTAATTGAATATATAAGGAGACATAAATTGTATGAAAATAGAAGAGATAAAGCAAAAAATAAAAGAAATCAATGAAAAAGCAGAAACGGAACTGCTTGAAACTGGTTTAGAAGAAATAGAAAAATTAGAAAGATGGAAAATTGAGTATTTAGGAAGGAAGGGAAAGATAAACAACCTTTTTGCTTTACTTTCTCATCTATCAAATGAAGAAAAAAAAGAAGCAGGGATGCTGATAAATAATCTGAAAAATAAACTCAATACCGCCTATGAAGAGAGAAAAATGAAGATAGAGAAGAGAGAAACCAGTAAAATAAATCTTTCATTCCCCGGTAAAACAACGGAAATTGGCTCTTTTCATCCAATAACAATCATCTCTCGTGAAATAACAACGATATTTACAAAGATGGGATTCGGAGTTGTCACTGGTCCAGAGATAGAAACTGATTATTACAATTTTGATGCACTTAATATTCCCGCAGAACATCCATCAAAGGATGTCTGGGATACATTCTATCTAAACGAGAAAGAAAAAATTCTTTTGAGAACACACACAAGTCCTGTTCAGGTAAGGGTGATGGAAAAAATTCGTCCTCCTTTCAGGGTAATTGCTATCGGAAAATGTTTCAGGAGAGATGACATTGATGCAACCCACAGTCCTGTCTTCCATCAGATAGAAGGATTGATGGTAGATAGAGGTATAAATTTTTCACATCTAAAAGGAGTTTTAACCCATTTTATAATGGAGATGTTTGGAAATAGTGTGAAGGTAAAATTCACTCCTTCATTTTTTCCTTTTACCGAACCAAGTGCTGAAGTGAGTATGTCCTGCAATATCTGCAAGGGGAATGGATGTCCAACCTGCCATAATACTGGCTATATAGAGATACTCGGATGTGGAATGGTCCATCCTCAGGTTTTCAAAAATGTGGAATATGACCCTGATGAATTTACGGGCTTTGCCTTCGGAATGGGAATTGAACGACTTGCAATAATAAAATTTGGTATAACAGACATAAGGTACTTTTTCCAGAATAACATAAGGGTTATACAGCAGTTTGGGTAATTAAAATATAGTTTGACTTCATTATGGAGCAGATATGCGATATTCATACAAACTAATAAAAGAGTATCTTGATGGTGTAGTTTCCCGGGAAGAACTAATAAAATATTTAGAGATACTTGGACTGAATCCTGCAGTAGTTGATAAAAATGAAAATGACATACTCTTTGAACTTGAAACACCTGCAAATAGAGGAGACCTGTTAAGTTTGATCGGTGTGGCAAGAGAGATTCTGCCCTTCATTACTGCCTCGTTTAAGATGCCTCCTCTGACATTTGAAGAGACATCCACAAAGGCAGTACCTGTCAGGATTGAAGATGAAAACGACTGCATCTATTATTCCTGTCGGGTTGTTGAAAATATATCTGTAAAAGAAACCGCTCAGTTTTTGAAGGACAGGATAGAAAAATTAGGGTATAGAACCAGTTTTAATGTTGTGGATATATCAAATTATGTAATGGCTGAGACAGGCCAACCACTTCATATATTTGACCTTGACAAAATAGATGGATATATAGAAATCAGGAGAGCCAGAAAAGGAGAATATCTTGTCACAATTGATGGCAAAAAACGGGAAATAGATGAGGATATTCTTGTCATAGCAGATTCAAAAAAGGTTATTGCCATTGCAGGAATAATGGGAGGGCAGAACTCAGAAGTTACCGCTGGCACTAAAAATATCCTGATAGAAAGCGCTATTTTTAATCCAGTTATTGTAAGGAGAGGCAGTAAAAAGATAGGCCTTGCCACAGAGGCATCAGCAAGATTTGAAAAGGGTATATCCATAGATGTTTGTAAAACAGGAATGGCGAGGGCAACATTTCTTATAAAGGAAGTATGTAGAGGTGATATAGGTCCCCTTTCTGAATCTGGCAGGAAGAAAGAAATTTCACCCCTGGTTATAAGATTAAATATGGCAAAGGTGAATAACCTTTCTGGTATTGAAATTGAAGATGGATTTATTGTAGATTTGTTGACTCGCCTTAATTTCAAAGTTAAAAAAAACAAGAAACTTTTTATTATAAATCCTCCTTCTTACAGAAATGATATAAAGGAAGATGTTGATATAATTGAAGAGATCATTAAGTACAGACAGTATGAAACAGTCCCTGCATCTATCCCATTTGCCTCTATAAAAGCAACTCCTTCTTCTCCAGAAGTAGAAAAATTGGAAAAAATAAGAGATATATGTATCAATCTGGGGTTCACAGAAGTGATACATATGGGAATTACATCAGAAGAAAACATATCTTTTAACAAAAAGATAATCCCTGTGGAGATAGAAAATCCAATATCTAACAATCTTAAATTTATGCGTACAAGTTTGATACCTGAGATGCTTGAAACAATACGATTCAATATCTATCATGGCACAGAAAGTTGTAATCTCTTTGAAATGGGCAGAGTATATTACAGAGGAAACGGAGATTTCAAAGAAGAAATAAGAATTTCTTTTATAATCGTTAATTCAGGGGATTTTTTTACTCTGAAAGGTAAATTAGAAAAACTATTTGATAAAATCCATATTAAAAATTTGCAATTCAAAAAAGAAGCAGGGATATTTTCAATAGAAAATAATCTTGTAATTTATGTTGATGATACCAACATAGGAGATATTTTTATACTCTCAGATGACATTAAGAATAGATTTGACCTTAAAAACAATGAGATACATGGCTGTGAAATAAATCTGGAAAAGATTTTGGATAAAGTATCTTTTATAGATTTTTTTAAGGAACCTTCCAGGTATCCCGCTTCTAAAAGGGATTTTTCTTTTATCTTCCATAAGGATATAGAATGGAAAGAGATAGAGGATACCATATTATCTTTGAATCTGCCTGTAGAAAAAATAGAATTTTTTGATTTTTACAGGACAAAGGATATGGCAGAAGATACTATCAGTATAAGTTTTTCTGTATTTTTCAGGTCACCTTCAGGAACACTGGAAAATGAAGATGTTGTAAGCTTCTCAGAAAAAATCGTAGAAACTATTTCTCTTAAATTAAAGGGGCAACTGAGAGGTACCTGTGGAAAAACTTGAAATACTCGGTAAAAAATATCAGATCCAGTCAGGGCTTTCTTCGGAAGAAGTTATAAGAATGCATAGAGAAATTGTAAAACGATTGAAAACACTTTCTCTGGAATACCCGAGTCTTGACAGAATAGACATTCTTGTTCTGTATGTGATTGAACTGAATGAAAAAATAATTGATATGGAAAAAACGCTAAAAAAAGAAGTTAAAAAATTAGAAGAGATACGGACAAAAATTTTTCATCTCGAAGAAAAAATTAAAGAAAAGAACAAAAAATCTTGACAGTTTTAAAATGGTGTTGTAAAATTTTTATTCTCAGAGATATCGCGGGGTGGAGCAGTGGTAGCTCGCCAGGCCCATAACCTGGAGGTCGGCCGTTCAAATCGGCCCCCCGCAACCAGTAGATAAAACAGGGGAGAAAGTGAAAAAGGGCGGAAGAAAAACGCTATGTGTTGATATTGGAAGTACAAAAATCAGAGTGTGTGATGTGGAGTTTTACGGACATAAACCTGTAATTTCCTACTATGACGAACTTGTTATTCCTGTTTCTCCCGATGAAAGGGAAGAGTTTATAAATACTGAAGCAAAAAACTTTATAAAAAACCAGCATGCAAAATCCTTTTATGTTTCCCTGCCAGGAAGAGGGGTACTTGTTAGAAGTTTGACTGTTCCAAAGGTTCCATTAAAAAAACTAAAAGATATACTTAAGTATGAGGTCCAGCAGCAAATACCATTTCCCCTTGAAATGGTAGAGTGGAAATTTCAGATTATAAGTGAAACAGAACAGAATTATAATGTATTACTTGGCGCAGTTAAAAGAGATATAATAAGTGATTTTTTATCTCGCTTGACTACTTTTGGTATAGACCCTTTATTCCTTGATATAGACCCCTTTGCCCTTCTCAATATGTTTACGTATTCACCAAATTTTTCCCCTGATAAATGTCAGGCAATTCTGGAAGTTGGGGCAAGTTCTTCTAATTTTATTATTCTCTATCGTGAAAAAATGCTTATCCGTTCTCTTACTACTTCTGGAGATGCTATAACAAATGCTATAGCTGAATCTGAATCTATTTCTTATACTGAAGCAGAAGGGAAAAAAATTACAGGTAATATAGAAATGCCTGCTGTTAGAACTGGTGTGGAGAGTTTACATACAGAGATACAGAACTCTATAGATTACTGGAGATTTACTCAGAAAGGACCTGAAGTAGAAGAATTATATCTCTGCGGGCGGAGTGTTTTATTAAAGGGGTTTAAAGATTTTCTCCAGGAAAAATCCAGGATAGCGACATTTTATTTCAATACCTTTTCTAATATAGATGTTGATGAAGAGTATGCCCATCTCCGCTCTTTTGAAACAGAATTTACTATTCTAACAGGTATTGCCTTAAGAAAACTCAGGAGAACAACTGTAAATATTGACCTGCTTCCAGAAGAGGTTGAAAGAGTAAGAGAATTTAGATATAACCGACCTTACATCTATCTTTCTGCTATTATAGCAGGTCTCATAGCCATTACTCCTTCACTCTTTTTTAATCAGGAAAAGTCAATGTTAGAAGGGATATTAAAAGAAATAAAAATTTCTCTTCAGGAGCATGAAAAGTATAAACCGGATGTAGATAAACTTAAAGGAGATATAACAGAAATAAAGGGACGGGTGGATATTATAGAAAAAATAATTAATGAAAAGGATATCTGGTTAAGGCGTATAATTACTTTAGGTAATACTCTGCCAAGCAGCAGAATATATATTATATCATTTCTTCCTGGACAGGCAGCAGCTGCACCGGTTTCCCAGGTGGCTCCCGAAGTTCCTCCGGGTATGCCTGAAACTCCCGGTGGTCCTCCCGGAGCTCCAGTTCCTCCTGCACCGCCTGGGGCTACTCCTCCCGGGGCTCCACCTGCACCGCCCGGGATTGCTCCTCCCGGGGCTCCTCCGATGCCAGAGACAATGCCTCAAATGACACAACAAACGCAGGCGGCGGTTGATATAAAAGTAGAAGAAGAGAAGATATTTACACTTAATGGAGAGGTAATCATTACTGATATAAGAACTGCCTTCAGTGATTTCAAAACATTTGTGAGTAAATTGTCTGAACTTGAATTTATAAAGTCAGTTAATATAAATTCCTGTGAGGTTGACCCAGCAAAAGAGAAACTCCAATTTTCTTTACTGGTGGAAATAAAATGAAAAAGATAAAGGGTATTTTAAAAAGATATTCTCTCTGGCTCTCACTGATACTGGTTATAGGTATAATGGTAGCAGGTTATTTTTTAACTAATAAAATGCGTATGGAGATAAAGGAGATAGAAAAAGAAATAAAAGATAAATATTCCCAGATGAAAGCATATGAGACAGGTAAGGAAGAAGCGCCATCCCCAGAACTGATAGCAAAACTTACAAGAGAAAAAGAATATCTTGATAGAAAGTTTAACTTTTTTATGAATAATTTTTCCACCACCTATCCTGTGGTTCCAGAATTTACTCTTTATCCTTCAGTCGAATATAAAGAATTTCTTTATTTTTCACAGGATAGGCTTTATAAAAAAGCGGAAAAAAGGAATGTATTATTACCGGGATCTCTGGGCTTTCAGACAACAGGACTTGTACCGCCCGAACAAATTCCAAAGCTTGCATTACAGTTTGAAGTGGTGAAAGACCTGGTGGGCCTTATTATTGATGCCGGAGTAACAGTGGTAGAAAATATAACTCCTGGGGAACCTCAACAGGTGGCTTTCTATCAAGTATTGCCTGTAAAATTAGGAATAAAAGGGACGAGTAATGAAATTGTAAGGTTTCTTAAATATATTGAAAACCCATCTTCCTATTTTCTGTTAAAAAACTTCTCGGTTACAAAAGAAGGTGAAGGTCTATTCAGAATGTCAGCCGGGCTTAATGCTGTAATCATAAAGAAAACGGAAACAAAAGGAACCGAAGGATAAAAATATGGAACAGAGAAAGAGGCGGGTTGATATTACGAGAGAAGAAAAGAAAAAACAATTATTGAAGTTTATTGAAAGAAAAAAAGTGCGAAATATCCCTTTAGAAAAAATGAGAAGCCCCCTCCATGAGGACAGCAAGGAACAGGTACCTTCGGTGAATAAAGAAAATGTGCCACGAGAGACAGAAACAACATATATTGAAGGGAGTAATAGACGTAAAAAAAGGAGAGAGAAACTTCAACAAATAAAAGAAAAAAGGGACGAGGTAAAAAAGAAGCGTGCATTAGCCATCCAGGAGAAAAAACAGAGAAGGGAGGAAGAAAGAAGACGAGCAAGAGAAGAGCAGCAGAAGAAGAAGTTAGAGGCATTAAAAAAGAAAGAAGAAGTCAGACAGTTAAAGGAAGCAAAGAGAAAAGAGGCTGTAGAGAAAAAGAAAGAAGAGATTAGAAAAAGGAAAGAAGCACGGTTATTACAGGAAGCTAAAAGAAAGGAAGCAGCGGAGAAGAAGAGAGCAGATGCACTCAAAAGACAGGAAGAAATCAGGCAGTCAAAGGAAGCAAAGAGAAAAGAGAAGATTAAAATTATCGGTACCGGAAAACCGCCAATAAAGGTACCCCTGACCGAAACCTCAAAAAGACCAGCCACTTCAAGCATTAACAATAATAAGAAGAAAGAAGAGCTTCTGGCTTTTATTAATAAGATAAAAGAAAAACATCAACTTGAATATACTCAGCGATTATTACAGAAACAGGTAGCAACAGCTGAGAAGAAGTTAAAGATAGAAAGAGCAAGAGAAGAGCAACAGAAGAAGAAGTTAGAGGCATTAAAAAAGAAAGAAGAAGTCAGACAGTTAAAGGAAGCAAAGAGAAAAGAGGCTGTAGAGAAAAAGAAAGAAGAGATTAGAAAAAGGGAAGAAGCACGGTTATTACAGGAAGCGAAAAGGAAGGAAGCAGCAGAGAAGAAGAGAGCAGAGGCACTAAAAAGACAGGAAGAAATCAGACAGCTAAAAGAAGCAAAGAGAAAAGAGGCATTATTACAAAAAGAGAAAAAAACTACACCTGTTAAAAAAGTTATTCCTGCCGAGGAAAAAGAAAGACCATCTGCTGTTGCAGCACCTACTCCTTATACTAAAAGAAAGGAAGAACTGCAGGAATTTCTCAGGACAAGGAAAGTTCTTTATGAACAGGAAAAAGAAAGAAAGAAGGTATTGAAGCAGCTTGCTATAGAAAAGAAAAAAGTTAGAGTAATACCTCCGGAAGAGAAAAAAGAGGTCATTGTTCCAGTAAAAACAATTGAAAAAATCAGGGAGGAAGTATTACCTGCTCCTATCACTGCAAAAATTTACACTCTTTCCAAAGAAGCCAGAAGAACAGAAAAAGAGGCGAAAGATAGTATTTATATTTCTTCTGGAAACATAAAACATTTTATCTCCACATTTACAAAGAAGAAAAAAGAACGGGTTGAAAAACCGGTACCTGCTGTACTTGAGAAAAAAGCCATAGCTAAATATAAAGAACCGTTCCTTTTGATGCCCTTTATAAGAAGAAATATATTCAAGTTTGTTTTCCTTATCCTTTTGATAGCATGGCTTTATGAGATATTATTTTTTATGGGTAGATTTCAGGACCCACAGAAACGATTATCAGATATAGTCGGCGAAGATGTTTCAAAGGAAAAACCTGCCCCTTCTGTTCCAGTTAAAGAAGAGAAATTACCTGTGACTGAGGCAGAATTTAAAATTGCCTTAAAGAAGGAAAAAATTGATATTGAAGGAAAACGCGACCCATTTTCGCCAGGACGTTTAACTATGGAAGTTTTTGAAAAACCTGGTGTTACAAGTATAGTCCTCGCTTCAAAACCCGAGGTAATATCTATCCTGAGACCTTCAAGGGTTGTCAGTATCCTCAGAGAAGAAAAAAAGATGGAGCCCGAAAAGGTTAGTGCTGTTTCTAAGCCGCAAGCCCCTTCTTACCAACCGATATTAAAAGATATGGCACCTTCTAAGGTACAACCCATAGAGAAGCCAGCGGAAACAACTTCTCTTATAATGCCAGAGAAAAGATGCGATTTGATATACAGAGGAAGATTAGTAATAGAAGGTGTTGAATATCTATTTATAGAAGGTAAAAATAAAACATATAGAGTAACTATTGGTGATGTAGTAGAAGGGTTCAGAATATTGAGAAAGGAAAAAGATAAACTCTATCTTTCTAAGGAAGGGATTATATATGAAATCCCTGTTGATTGATAAATTTTAAGATGTTTAAAACTTGATTTTACAATTGGGAAGGGGTATTATATCTAATAAGGAGGAAAAGATGAAACGGAGAGGTATACAGTATAGATTATTACTGTTGATCTTTATATTTTCTTTTACCACCGGAATTTTAAATGCTCAACAGACAAGGTCTGATCTTGACCTTATGTATATGAAAGCATTAAATGCTTACTATGCTAAAAATTATTCTGAATCAATATCTATTTTCAGATCCATACAGGGTATTGACCCAACATACAGGTCAACGCAGATAAAACGATACATCAGGGTAGCTGAAACGCAGCTTGGTAAGAGTGGGGTTAAACAGACATTTAGACCGGCAGAAGAAAGAACCACGGAAGTAGAGGTACTTAAGGAAGGTGAACTTGAAACACTTGCTATGAATGCTCAAAAAAGCCTCCTTGATGCCTATGCATACCTGCAGGAAATGGCGACCAGGCATCAAATTCCATCTTCTGAAATGCTGGAGCCACAATCAACCCTGGCAATGGCAAAGAAGGCATATGAGGATAAACAGTTTACAGAAACAATGCGCCTTGCAAACAAGGCACGGCTTCAGGTGGACCAGATTATCCAGAAAAGAGAAGAGGCAGAAAAGCCAGTTCTTGGAGAGATAGGGACAACACCAATTACGTTGAACCTTAACAATGCTGACCTTGAACAAACCCTCAAGTTGATTTATGACCTTACCGGGGCAAACATTATAATGAGTAAAGGTGTTACAGGAAGGGTTACAATAAATGTACAGGACTTACCTTTACAGAAGGTTCTTGACCTTATATGTGAAGCCAATAAACTCAAATATTTAGAAGAAGATAAAGTGATAAAAATAATGAATGAAGATGAATATGATGCGAGAACAAAGGCAGTAAAAGAAAAAAGTAGACGGGTGTTCAATATCTTTTACGGAGATGCTGCTCTAATTGCCAAGGCATTAAGAGAAACATTTAAACTGGATACGATAGTACACGACCCCAGAACAAATTCTATCCTTGTTGATGTTTATAATCCAACATTGCTCCAGCAGATACAGGATGTTATATCCTCTCTTGATATGCCTATCTCCCAGGTGCTTCTTGAAGCAAAAATAGTTGAGATAGCCCTTTCTGGAGAAAAGGCATTTTCTATTGACTGGCTTATAAGTTCCAGGATGATTGATAGTATAGATGCAACTCTTACAGGACCTCGTTTCGGAGACAATCCTTCTTTTACTCCATGGTTAACATCAACCCTTCCTTCCGGCTTTTCTTTTGGGTTGACAAACAGGGATGTAAATACCCTTATAAGTGCTCTTGCCACACAGGGAGAGGTAAAACTTGTCCAGGCACCCAAGATTATGTGTCTTAATGGGACAACTGCAATTATAAGAGTTGTTCAGAACTATCCTTATATCATACCTGAATATCAACAGACCTATAACCCTTCCACAGGAGCATTAACAGGAACAAGCCAGACAGTTAGTGTATGTGAGGAAGATGTCGGAACAGAATTTGAAGTTACCCCTATTATCCAGAGAAACAGAACGGTTTTTCTTACTATGAATATATATGATTCACGACTGGTAGAAGTAAGGAAACTTTCTGCTGTTGCGGCAGGCCTCACCTATGAAACTGAACAACCAGTAATTTCTACAAGAGAAACAACCCAGAATGTAACCCTGTTTGATGGTCAGACCCTTGTAATAGGGGGAATGATACAGCAGAGAACAGAAAAAAAAGAGACAGGTGTACCGTTTCTCAGAAAGATTCCACTGCTGGGATATCTATTTAAAAAACCTTCGTATACAACATCCACAAGTGAACTGGTATTGTTTCTTACTCCTTATATTGTGACTACATATCAGGAAGCGGCTGATGTAAGTAAACCGGATATAGAAAAAGCTGAAAAAGAGATAAAACCGGGGCTACTTGAAAAATTCTGACCTTTCCCGGTAAAAGAAATAAAGGTATAATATAAATAGAGAGTGGTAAAGCAGTATAAGGGAGGTGGAATATGAAAAGAAGAAAAGTTTGTGGTCTTCTTATAACCGTGATATATATCCTGTCGTTTACTTTATTATACGCACAGGCAACATCAACACGCAGTTCAAGGTCAACCACAAGAAGTTCATCAACCACAAGAAGTTCATCAACCACATGGAGGCAGGAGAGGAAAGAGGAACAAAGAGAAGGTGCCGTCAGGGATTTTGTAATGGCGGTGATAGGTGGAATGTTAAGACATCCGGACCCCACGATAAGAAAACAGGCAATAGAAGCAATTTCATCCGGATTAACCGGAGATACAACAACTACTGGTTCTTCTACTGATAGAGGTGGGATAAGAAGCCTCTTTTCTATGAGTTCCACGGGCAGTGGCAGCAGTAGCAGAAAAGGTGAAACATCAACTGGAGTCGGTGGAGCGGTTTTTATACCTGACCTCTATGTCCTTTTACAGGACCCTGACCCTGAAGTAAGAGATATCGCCTCCGTGGGGCTTGATATGATATTTCAGACAGATACCACACTGCGCCGATTTATGAACGATAAAGACCCCCTTATTAGAAAGTATGCAAGCCAGATATTTGCAAGGAAACGATTAACCGGCACAGAAAACCGAACATCAAGCAGTACTCAAGACCTGGAAGAGGTAAGAGACTTGCTTGCCTTAAGAACTATGTTTGTCCGTCTGAAATATGAAGATAATGAGGAGGTAAAAAAGTCTATCAGGGATGCGCTTGACTGGTATATAAGGTCAGGAGGAGATAACAGAACATCCGGGTCAAGAGAATGGGGACAGGATATGTTCGGAGTAGATGCATCTATTGTATTGAATTATCTTAACGACCCCGACCCTGAAATCAGGAAACAGGCAATAAAAACCATCGCTTTAAGAGAAACATCCAATGATGTGCTGATAAAGTTAATGGAACGTCTTAGAGTAGAAAAAGACGAAGAAGTCAGAAGAGAATTGCAGACAGCGATGGATACTATACGTCAGAGACAGGCCTACTGGAATGAAAGGGGACAGGGAGGGGGCGGAATTCCTGGCGTAGGGCGGTAAGGTCCTCTAATGGTAAAAAAATTCTTTATTATAGTCGTGGTATTATTTATGTTTGTTTTAGAATCCCCGGCAAGGGATTTTGTCCTTAATCTCAACAATGTAGATATTAAAACCTTTATAAAATTTGTCGGGGATTTTACAAAAGAAAACTATGTTATAGACCCCAATGTAAAGGGTACTATAACTGTATATGCCAATAAACCTGTTCCCTCTGAAGAGATAGATAAAATTTTTAAGACAATCCTCAATCTTTATGGATATTCAGTTATAAAAAAAGATGCTGTTTCTCTTATAATTCCTTCCTCGGAAGCAAGGATAAGAATGCGCGAGATAAATGTGGGTGATGTCCCTCCAGATAAAATGGAGGATTTCATCATCCAGATAATTCCTTTAAAATATTACCCCCCTGATATACTTGCCCAGATACTTGCTCCTTACATTAC
>Ga0209720_1002647_pt1 | contig 13069 bp, 8 predicted proteins | sample AD_JPNMR3_MetaG_FD_184426 | JGI IMG/M metagenome (GOLD analysis project Ga0209720, IMG submission 184426) | Active sludge microbial communities of municipal wastewater-treating anaerobic digesters from Japan - AD_JPNMR3_MetaG (SPAdes) (version 2) | ecosystem: Engineered > Bioreactor > Anaerobic >...
TCGCGGCCCACCATGCTGGCCGCAATCACGCCCACGGTGTGCCGGTAGTTTCCGGGCACCTCCTCCGGAAGGCCGGCCTCGCCGCGCCGATGGCGCATCAGCGCCCAGAAGCGCTTGTTCGATAGGATGATGGCAGCCACGGTATACTCGGCTACCGGGATTGCGTTCGCCGGCGCAGCCGAGCTCAGGGTGATCCCTCGCTCGAAAAGCGCGTCAGTGACAAACCCCTTCACCGAGCCCGCGGCGTAGAAGAGCGCGCGCAACCTGGGAGTCCGCTCCAGGAAGGCCTCGTCCACGCGGGGCATGCCCCAGGTGCTCACGATGATGTCGGCCTTCGCCAGTTGGTCCACGCGCTCATCCGCAGCGCGCTCGAAGCACGCGTCCACAAGCGTAGCCATTGACTCCAAGCGGTCATAATGCCGGGGCGCAAAGACCCGCTTTGCCATCGCGCGGGGTGCCAGCAGCGCGATCGTCAGATCTGGATAGAACCTCTCCTGGGACAACTTCCTGCTCCTTCACACCGTTGGAGGGATGCGTCGAGACTGCGCCCGCGCCGGCCATTTGGGCGAAAGGCTCGGGCAGGCGGCGTTGGAAGAGAGGGGGCGGTGATCTCCATGGCGCGCCTACGGTGTCTCCAGCTTGCGGATGTGCGCGCGAAGGTCCTCGAACACCTCGCGCGCCGACCGGGTCGCGTCGATCGTGATGAAGCCGAACTCATCCGCCATCTGATCGAACTGTTCGATGACGAGGGCCTGGTAGCGGCAGAAGCTGTCGTACAGGTTATGCGCGCAGCGGATATCCATGCCGGATTCCCAGTAGTTGAAGCCGCGGCCCTGCAGCATGCGCTGTACGAGCGTGGGGACATCCACCTTCAAATAGAAAACGATATCCGGCTTGAGGGCAAAGCCGTAGACCTTGCGTGCCCACTCGGGATCGGCACCGCGCACCACATCGCGCGCGATGATAGAGTAGAAGTAGCGATCGGAAAGCACGTAGAACCCGGCGCGCAGCGCGGGGAGAATCTGGTTCTCCAGGCGGTCGGCGAAGTCGGTGGCATAGAAGAGGCTCATCGTGAACCGGCCCATGGTGTGGCCTGCCTTCGCCGCGTCGAGGCCTGGTTGAGTGAGAGGCGAGCGCGCCAGACCGGTGTTGGAGACGCCGTAGCCCTCTTCCTCCAGCCACTGCTTCAAGAGCTGGATTTGCGTCGAGCGCCCGACGCCATCCGTGCCCTCCAACACGATGAGCCTTCCTTCGAGTTGGGGCACCGGGGCATAGGGAAACCCGGCTCCGTAGAAGGTGGCTTCCCTCATCGTCACTCCCCTCCCACATTCCCGGGCGCGAGCTGCTCCTGGCCGCCAAGGAGCACCCGATGCGTGATCGAACGCACCAGCAGTTGCTGCTCGTGGATCGGGAGCGTGCCATCAATCACCGTGAGCCCGAATTCGTCCACCATCTTATCGTACTCATCCAGGATGCGTTGCTGGAAGAGGCGGAAGCTAGTGACCACGTTATCGGAGAGACCCAGGTCCATCCCAGCCTCGTAGTATTTGATCCGCGCGCGTGATGAGAGGATGCGGTCCACGGCGATATGGAGAGGTACCCGGAAGTAGAGCGCAATATCCGGTCGGGGGGCAAAGGAGTAAAGGTTGCGTACCCATTGCCGGTCGACCCCGCGCGCGACATCGCGAGCGAAGGCAGTGAACGCGTATCGGTCGGCCAGAACGATGGCGCCTGCCTTCAGCAGCGGCTGGATGTGGTTTTCCCAGCGGTCGGCGAAGTCCGTGGCCTGAAGCAGACTGAACGTCGTCGGCGTGAACGCACGCCGCTTCTTCGCCAACCGCGTGGTGCTCTTGACCAGATCGGATGAGTTCCACTCGCTGAAGTAGACCGCCCGCCCCTGAGACTGCAACCACTTGTTGAGCAGGTCGATCTGCGTGGATTTGCCGCTGCCATCGATGCCTTCAACGACGATCAGCTTGCCCTCGTAGTCGTTGGGACGCAGCACGCTCTCCCCTTTCGCGAGCCGGGCAGAGGCCCAGGAGCAACCTCAAGTTCGGGCGGGTCCGAAAACCACCGGCACCGGACCGCCCCTGGCGGTGCTCACAGGCCGGGTGGTCGTGCTCTTGCCGACAGATCGGTGTGACCCCATCTCCCTCTCAGAGATTATACCATAGGCGCGAATGCTTTGTGTAGCCGTATCTGGCAGGGGGAGCAGCCACCATGCGGAGGTAAATCTCCGCGCTGCTTGTGAGCCAAGCCCTGTCGGACTGGTGATCTCTGCGCTCCTGGGCAACTCGGGTTGGCGATGTGGCAGGGATGCGGTGGCCCGAAGGGCGCTTGCTGGAAAGCAGCGCGGGGCCCTAGCTGCGCGCAGAACAGCCAGGGGCCAGGAAAGCCCGCGCTTGCTGCAGGACAGAGGCAGGAGGGGGGCGTGCGCGTGGCTAACAATGAGGCGACAGGGGGTTACCAATGGCACGTTTTCAACGACTCGAAGTACTCAACACAATGCTAGACACCGGGCTGGTACCGGTTTTCTACGACGGGAATGTCGAGACGGCGGCGAAGGTGATTTCTGCCTGCGCCGATGGCGGCGCTCGCGTGGTGGAGTTCACCAACCGAGGCGACCTTGCCTACCGCGTCTTCAGTGAGCTGGTGGCCCGCTTTGCCAAGGAGCGCCCGGAGGTGATCCTGGGAGTGGGTTCCGTCGTCGACCCGGGAACGGCGGCGCTTTATATCAATTCCGGGGCTAACTTCGTCGTGGGGCCGGTTTTCAACCCGGAGGTGGCGAAGGTTTGTAACCGGCGCAAGGTCGCCTACTCGCCCGGGTGCGGCAGCGCCAGCGAGATCAGCGCCGCGGAAGAGGCAGGGTGCGAGATTGTTAAGCTCTTCCCCGGCAAGGAAGTTGGCGGGCCGTCATTCGTCAAGGCGATCCTCGGCCCGTGCCCCTGGACGCGGATCATGCCGACGGGCGGCGTGGACGCGACCGAGGAGAGCATCACCCAATGGATCAAGGCCGGCACCGCGTGCCTGGGGATCGGCACCAAGCTGATCACGAAGGAGATCGTCGCCGCGGGTGACTGGGAAGCCCTCACGGCCAAAGTGGCGCAGTGCCTGTGGTGGGTGAAGAAGGCGCGGGGCGTGCCCCTCTTCCTCGGGTGTGAGCACGTGGGCCTCTATCCCACGCAGGCGGGTGGCGGCGCCGAGGTGGCTGCCTGGTACGCGAAGACGTTTGGCTTCTCCGAGAAGGTGGGCAACTCCTCCATCTTCGTCTCTGGCCCGGGCCCCGGGCGGATCGAGGTGTTCAAGGAGCCAAAGGAGCCGCGGGCGCATGTGGCGATTCGCGTGGCCAACTTCGAGGAAGCGGTCCGGGTTCTCCAGGAGAAGGGAATCGCCCTCGAAGAGCCCACATGCAAGGGCGGAGTGAAGTCGGTCTTCCTCAAGGAGCCCGACCCGGCCGGACACCGCGTCCACCTCTTCTGGAGCGCCTCGTAACTTCCGCAAGAGAAGGGCCGTTTTGCGCGCCACGGAGGCGCGCAAAACGGCCCCGCACCACGCAGAAGACCCCGCTAGTCTTCCTCAATGGTGAAGAGGTACTTGACGTCCACGCCACTGACCGCGTGCGTCTGAAGCAAGGCGCCACGGCTCAGCGTCTTCACGTGGCCATCGCAGAACACCACGTTGCACATGTCCGAGTGCCGGAAGATCGACTGATAGGTTGTGCTGGTGGCAGGCTGGGTGTACCCGGTGGCCACGTCGAACTCGCCAGCGGCTTCGAAGACGCCAGAAAAGTCGGTCGCAAAGACGGTATCCGCGGGCACGCGTATCTCCGCCATCGACTTGTTCATCGGGTGGCTGGCGACCGGCCCGCTGGCGCTACCCGCGCGCCCGCCATAGTAGCAGGTGTTCGCCGCGTAGGGCATCTGAGTGCGCAGGAACTTCCCCACCGAATCGAGGCCCACCTTCGTGGAGAACGAGGGGCAGTTGAAGACGCCCGTGTTCTTGATGTAGGGCAGGATCGCGTCTGGCCAGATCCGCCCGTTCTGGTCGTTGCTGATCTGCCAGGAGAAGGGCATGTACTCGTCAAAATCCTGCACGTACATCATCACGCCCGTGCCAATCTGCTTCAGATTGCTCTGACAGTTGGACTTCCGTGCGTTCTCTCGCGCCCGGGCGAAAACCGGGAAGAGAATGGCTGCCAGGATGGCGATAATCGCTATCACGACCAGCAGCTCGATCAGGGTAAACCCGCGTGCTTTTCGAGCGTTCATGTCCGTGCTCCTTCCGAAACCTCAAGAGCGGTGCCTGCAAGCATGGTAGCATCCATCTCGGGCGGCTGTCAAGCGCCGGCTCGTGAGGATGGCCCGCGCGCTGCACGGTGCGTGGATCTTTGCGATTGCGCTCCCATACCTTGTGAACCCCGCCCGCGCGCAGGAGTTCCGGGCTCTCCCCCAGAAACATCCGGTAGCGTGAAGGAACATCCGCTGCATCACCGGCCGGGTGGCGCAGATGCCGCTTTGCTTGCTTTCATGAAGGAGAGGTACTATGGCTGTTCAGAGAGAGATGGATGCTCCGGACTGGCAGAATGTGCAGGTGTTGAGCATCAACCGGGAACCGGCGCACGCATCGCTGCTGCCTTGCCCGGATGAGGAGTGCGCGTTGAGCGGCGAGCGGGGCGCTTCACCCTGGTTCCGTCTCCTGAACGGCAACTGGCGGTTCATGCTCGTGCCTTACCCGGACGCAACGCCGGAGGGATTTGAGGCGGAGGAGTTCGACGCCTCGGAATGGGATACCATCCCTGTGCCAAGCAACTGGCAGATGCACGGCTACGATCGGCCCCAGTATACCAACATCAACTACCCCTATCCTATGGATCCTCCCTTCGTGCCAGACGACAACCCGGTGGGGCTCTATCGCCGCGCGTTCGTGGTCCCGGAAGCATGGCTGGGCCGGCGCATCTATCTCACCTTCGAGGGCGTCAACTCAGCCTTCTATCTCTGGGTGAATGGCCATCGGGTGGGCTATAGCCAGGGAAGCCACATGCCGGCCGAGTTCGACATTACCCCCTACACCCGCCTGGGCGGCAACGTCGTCGCCGTGCAGGTTTTCAAGTGGTCGGATGCCAGCTATCTGGAAGACCAGGATTTCTGGCGGCTGAGCGGGATCTTCCGTGATGTCTATCTGACCGCCAGAAGCGACGTCTACCTGCGCGACGTCTTCGTGCGCACGCCGCTCGATGCAGAGTATCGCGATGCCACCCTGGAGGTGGATGTGAGCGTGCGCAACGCGGGGGATGCGCCCGTAGCCGGCTATGTGGTCTCAGCCAAACTGATCGATCCGGACGGCGAGGGGGCCCTCCCGGAGACGACGGTCGGCGCGGTCGATCTCGCCGCGGGCGAGGAGAAAACCCTGGCGCTGAAAGCACCTGTGAGCGATCCAGACAAGTGGACGGCAGAGACGCCCTACCTCTACTCACTCCTGCTCACCCTGAAAGACGCCAAGGGCGAGGTGCTGGAGGTGGAGCACGTGCGCGTCGGCTTCCGCCAGGTGGAGATTCGCGACGGGCAGTTCCTGGTCAATGGAGTCTCCATCAAGCTGCAAGGCGTGAACCGGCACGATACGCATCCGGATCTAGGCCACGCGGTCTCGCTGGATTCCATGGTCCAGGATATCATGCTGATGAAGCAGCACAACATCAACTGCGTGCGCACCTCGCACTATCCCAACGACCCGCGCTGGTACGACCTGTGTGATGAGTATGGAATGTACGTGATCGACGAGGCGGACCTGGAGACTCACGGCTTCGGCTACGAGGCGCCCGATATCCCCGCCAAACGGCCCGAATGGCGCGAAGCGTTCCTGGATCGCGCCGTGCGCATGGTGGAGCGCGATAAGAACCATCCCTGCATCGTGATGTGGTCGCTGGGCAACGAGTCGGGCTACGGCGAAAACCACGCGGCGATGTCGGAGTGGATTCGCGGGCGGGATGCCACCCGGCCGATCCACTACGAGCGCGCCATCGAAACCGCGGAGGCGCCGGCGCCGGCGAGCGTGGATGTCGTCAGCCAGATGTACACCAGCGTCGAGAACCTGATCAAGCAGGGCGAGCGCACGGACGAGCCGCGTCCCTTCTTCCTCTGCGAGTACGCCCACGCGATGGGCAATGGCCCCGGCAACCTGAAGGAGTACTGGGAGGTCATCCGCAAGTATCCCCGGCTGATCGGCGGGTGCATCTGGGAGTGGGTGGACCACGCGATCCGCACGCGGAATGCCGAAGGGCAGGAGTACCTCGCATATGGCGGCGACTTCGGCGACTTCCCGAACGATGGCAACTTCTGCGTGGACGGCCTCAACTTCCCCGACCGGATTCCGCACACCGGTCTCATTGAGTATAAGCACATCATCCAGCCGGTGCATATCGAAGCGCTCGATCTGGAGCACGGACGCATCCGCATCGTCAACCGTCACTTCCATCGCTCGACCGACTACCTGCAGGGCTCCTGGATGCTGCTGCAGGACGACCTGATCCTGGACCAGGGAGAGATCCTGGATCTCGATATCCCCGCCGGCGAGGCGGTGGAGTATCAGCTTCCCTACACCCTGCCGGATCCCGAGCCGGGCGCCACTTACTGGCTCAACCTCAGCTTCACTCTGGCGGAGGAGATGCCCTGGGCGTCGCGGGGATACGAGGTCGCCTACGACCAGTTCGAACTCCCGCGCAAGGCAGAGGCGCCGGCGCTCCTGGCCGAGGCGATGCCTCCGGTGGCCCTGCGCGACCTCCCGGGCGAGGTGATCCTCCACAGTGATGAGTTTGCGATCACCTTCGACAAACGGACCGGGACGATCCGCGATTGGATCTGGCAGGAGATCCCGCTCATCGATGCCGGGCCGCGGATCCAGCTCTGGCGCGCGCCGACGGATAACGACCGCAACATCAAGCACGTGTGGTACCGCGCCGGCTACGACCGCCTGGTGTCCCGTGTGCAGCGGATGGAGGTGCAGGAGCTCTCGCGCCACGCCATTCGCCTGGAAGTGGATACCCGCCTCGGCGCCGTCTCTTTGCGGCCATCCTTCGATGTGCGCTACTGCTACACCCTCTATGGCTCGGGCGATCTCGTCATAGAGACCCGCCTGATACCGCTTCAGGAGGATCTGCCGGACCTGCCGCGGGTGGGCCTGGAGCTGCGCACGCTGCCCGGGTTCACGCAGTTCGCGTGGTATGGGCGTGGTCCGCACGAGAGCTATGTCGACCGCAAGGAGAGCGCCCGCGTCGGGGTTTACGCGGGCACGGTCGAGGAGCAGTACGTGCCCTACCTCTTCCCGCAAGAGAATGGGAACAAGGCGGATACGCGCTGGGCGGCGATCACCAACCTGCGCGGTGAAGGCCTCCTCTGCATGGGGATGCCGGTGATCAACGTCAGCGTGCATCACTACACCACGGAAGACCTCACCGCGAGCGCGCATCCGCACGAGTTGACGCGCATCGAGGAGACGGTGGTGCATCTCGATTACCAGCAGGGCGGTCTGGGAAGCAACAGCTGCGGCCCGCGCCCGCTGCCGCAGTACCTGCTCCAGCCGGTCGAGATGAGCTTTGCCGTGCGCATCAAGCCATTCTCGATGGACGCGCGCTCGCCGATGTCGCTTTGGAAGGAGAGTCTGCCGGCCCCGCACGCCTGATCCGCGGGGTGCCGGCAACGCGCTGGCGCTCTCGCCCCTTGGATCGGGAGCGCCAGCGGCGGTCGGAAGCGCCTGGGGCGCTTCGGGTGATGAAGTAGGTGACTATGAAGCGAATGCTGCTCATACTCTTCGGGTTGGCACTGGCGTCTGGCGCGCGTGCCGCGGAGATCCGCGTGACGAGCGATCCGCCCCTACCAGTTGCTAACCTGCTGCAAAATCCAAATGTAGAAGAGGGTCGGGATGGCCAGCCGGACGCCTGGCGCTTCACCACGGCACGCCCCGATAACTTCGAGATCGACTGGGTGGATGGCGGGCGCTCGGGCAAGTGCCTGCGAGTGCGCGCGAAGAGCGCGGTGATGTCAGGCTACTGGGCGCAAAGCGTGCCCGTGGAGCCGGGCAAGAAGTATCTCTTCCGGGGCTACTATCGCCTGATGGGCGGGAAGATGCTCTGCTACGCCCATGCGCGAACTCCCCTGCCGGACGGGCGGAGCGTCGCCGTGGACCAGCGCTTCTATCGGGGCACGATGCGCGGGCATTGGCTCGCCCCTGTCTTCCTGCCCCCCGATTCCCTCGGCGGGCCAGACCCGAATCAGTGGTACCCCTTCCGTATCATCGCGGAGATCCCGCCCCCGATGCAGGCGATCTCGCTCAGCCTGGGCCTCTTCTTCGAGGCGGGCGAGGTGTGGTTTGATGACCTCCACGCTGGCCTGGCGGAGACCGAGCTCGCGATTCAGGTGAAGGCCGGGCCGGGTGAGAGCATCGAGCGCGTGACCGTCATGCCGGTCGATGCCGACAAGCCGGTGTTCGACTCCGGGCCGCTGGCGGCGGGGACGTCTCTCTTCGAGAAGAAGCTGGGCGGCCAGCCAACGGATGCTGTGTATGAAGTGGTAGCGACTCTCGCAGGTGGCAAGAAGATTACCGCGCGCTACCCGCAGATTGGGGAGGGGGAGAGCCGATGAGACGCATCCTGTTTGTTGCCGCCGCGTTGGTCGCCGCCGCGTCTGGCACCCACGCGCAGGGGAGCGCCCGCGCCGGTGGCCTGGAGCTGTCGTTTCTGCGCGGCGGAGAGTTCTCGGCCCGGGTGGCAATGGATCCGGGTCTGGCGCGCGGTGCCGCGCTTTACCTCTATGACGGGAAAGGGAAGCAGCCGGTCGCATTGGACGCTCGTCCGGCGGCGGGGAGCGCGTGGGAACTGGCGGCCCGTGACGGTTTTCCGCTCAAGGGAACGCTGAAGCTCGCGCCGGCCGGCCGCTGCCTGGTGTGGGAGGTTTCGTGCGCCAACACCGGCCGGGAGCAGCAGTGGCTGGAGGTGGGCCCGCGCATGGTCCTGAACGGCGCGAGCGTCACGCACTTCTTCGATGGCTGGGACGACTATGAGGCGCCAAAGGCGAAGACCTCCTCCGAGCGCCTGGAGGGGAATATGCCGCTCGCCGTGGCCTGGAACGCCGCTGCGTGTGTCGCCGTCGGTCTGGAGCCGTCGCAGTTGGTCTCCTATCTGCGGCAAGAGTACGAGCCGCTTGCGGATGGTAGCGCGCGCCTGGCAGCCATCGCTCGCATCGTGGTGGACCCGGGCAAGACAGAGACGGTGAAGTTCGTCCTCTGCGCAACGCCCGGCGAGTGGGGCAAGTACGAAGCGTTCGAGGCCTACTACGATTCCTTCCCGGAGTGGTTCCACCCGCGGAAGGATGTGGATCCGCGCACGCACCTGGGCAGCGCGCAGTATCGCGCCTGGCCTGCTGGGCCATGGGCACCTGAGATCTGCCGGCGTCTCTATGGGGGCTGGGATTGGTGCTATGCTCCTTTCCGGCGCACCGGCGATATCGTGGGCCGCGCGGAGCTGTGGGACTACGAGCCGGTGCGTCCTTTTGGCAAGACGCGCGGCAAGCCGCGCGAGGAGTACCTCGCGTGGCGCAAGGAGGCTTTCACCGCCGGAGCCCGCAGGGCGGGCGTGGCGATGATGTTCTACATCCCCGCCCAGATCTGGTGCGAGGAACGCCTGGCCAGAGAACGCTATGCCGACGCACTGACCACCGATCCGAAGGCGAAGACCTACTTCGATACGCCGTGGGTCACCGGAAACGATAACGAGCTGCGTGTCTTCCCCTACAAGACCTCCTTTGGGGAGCAGAGCTATCGAGACATGCGCCAGGTTGCCGAGGAGCTAGACCTCTCCGGCTTTGCCTTCGACACCGCCGGCGACGCGACGCGCTACACCGGTCCGGCGCTCCCCAACCTGGATGCGCGCGCCTGGGATGACCAGGTGGGTGTCTACTGCGCCGAGATGGTGGCGATCACGCACCTCATGGACTTCGTGCACACGCTGAAGAAGGATGGCCGGCCGCTCTCGGTGGTCTCGAACCCGATGTCGAACGGCACCTACGCCTCTTGCTTCCATAGCGACAGCGCCATGCTGGAAGGCAGTCCCTGGCAGCGCGGGCGCACTGATGGGGATCACCTGCGCTGGAAGATGGGACGCAAGACGCTCGTCTGGTGGGAAGGTTACGAGATTGGCGATTTCGTTGATCTCGAGAGCGTGAAGCCGGACCAGCTGGCTCGGGTCTATGAGGGCCTGGCCGATTTCACCCTGCTCCAGAGCCTGCGAATCGGCTACATCCCAACGCCTAACTTCACTCAGGGCGTTGGCCGCCTGGTCCGCTGGCTGCCGGCCATCGTGGAGTGCGTGCAGACCGGCTGGGAGCCGGTGCCTGCGACGCGCGTGCCGGAGCCGCTCTGGGTGACCCGCTACGGTCGGGGGCTGAAGACGCTCCTCGCGATTGCCCACGAGACGGGCGAGCCGGTCCGCGGCGAGGCACGCATCCTCCACCAGCGGATGGGCGGGAACGCGCTCCTCTTCTCGCACTATGACGGCCGCGCGCTCACCAACCGGGTGGCAAAGGGCGAGACGGTGGTGCCGGTGAACGTGCCGGTGCGCACGCCGTGGCTCCTGCGCGCCCAGATCGAGGTGGTGAACGCGAGCACTGTCCGCTCTGCTGAAGTGCGCGAAACGACCAGCGCCACGGGCAGCCGCCTGGAGGCCACGCTGACCGGCGCTGGCGAGACGGCGTTGCGGATTCGGGTGCCCGCGGGCATGCGGCTCGTCGCGCTCCGCGTCGATGGCCGGCCCGTCCAGGCCCGGCCGGAAGGTGACGGCGTCGTGGCCAGGGCAAAGCTCGGCGCCAATACGCGTCTGGCGGCCCAGTTTGCATCGAACCTTCTGGACCTCCCGGAGCGCGCGCTCCTGGAGTACCCCTTCGTGAAGAATAGCAAGCCGGCGTGCGCCATTGTGGTGCCCAAGGGCGCTGGCGAGCGCGAGCGACTGGCGGCCTTCCGAATCCAGGAGTATTTCCGCTACTGGTACGGGCGCGTGCAGGAACCCGCGACCGAGGTTCTCCTGCCGATTCGCGAGAGCGACGCGCCGGGGTCCGGCCCACTGGTGCGCCTGAGCATCGCCGCCGGGAAGAAGCCGCGCGTCTCGCTGCAAGGGCGCGACCTGGTGGTGGAGGCATCCAGCGCGGAGGAACTGGAAGAGAGTGTCTTCGCGGTGCTGCGCGCTCTCGACCGGAAGTACTGGAGCCCGGATTGGCATGGCCAGGCGGCGGTGCGTGCCCGCCTGGCAAGCTACGGTAAGGATGGGTAGCGCAGGGATGGTGAGATAGCCCATCCCTCGGATAGGGGGCGCCTGCGAGAATGGAACGCGCGGGCGCCCCTTTTGATCCAACGAAAAATGGGGGTGGCAATCGCCACCCCCATTGCCGGAAAGGAAACTCAAGCCTCGACCGTCACCACCGGCGGGTTGACGAAGTCGTGGTAGCGCGCGGCCACCTTGCCCTGAGTGGCATCGCCCGGATGGACGTAGATCCGGTAGCGGAAGACGAGGCTCTCGCCCTCGGGGAGGGTGTAGTCACCGCGGCGCTGCGGGTCGTTGTAGAACGCGGAGAGGCCAAACATGTTGGCGGTCATCAACCCGTAGTCGCGCACGTGCCAGTAGGTGGGATAGCGGAAGTTGCCGGGGTGATCCATGACGGCGATGCCGACCCACTTGCCCTCGACCGGTCCGGAGTAGTCGCACCACTCGGCGCGCTTGCCCCAGGTCTCCTTCTCGTTGACGCCGCCGTAGCTGTTCTCGATCTTGCCGCCGCGCGCCGCGTCCATCGAGGTCGCCACGCGCACGGAGAGGATGCCGCCCTCTTTGGTATCGCCGAACTTCACTTCCCCCACGGTGGCGGTGAGGCGCACCTCATAGTCGAGAATCCGCGCTGCGGAAGGAACGCCATAGATGGTAACCGCGCGGCTCTCGCTCATCACCTTCTCGCCGGAGTTGCTCACCCAGTCGCTCTGCGAGCGGATGGTGGCATAAACGGGGCCCTGCTCCAGGCCCTGGAAGCCGGTGTGCACGATCCGGCCATGCCCGGGCTCCTCCGACCAGTCATCCACGCCGTTCACGTCGCCGTAGGCGGTGTAGACCGAGCGGTGGTGCTTGTGGTCCTGGCGCTCGCCCTCGATGTTCTGCATCGGGAAGTGGCGCGTCACGGAGGCGCCGTAGGGGCCGATGAGCGGGTAGAGGAACGGGCGGGGATAGGCGCTGCCGTAGTAGTAAGAGGTGATCAGCTCGTCGCCGATGCGCACTTCCACGCGGTCGTTGGGCACCTCGGTGAGGCTGACCGTGGCCGGAGGCACGGCGGTGCTGGATGCGGGGCAGAGGGCGTAGGTGCGCGACTGCCCTGCCGCGAGGTGGTCAATAAGCCAGGTGATGCGCGTGCCCGTCGCATCAAGCTGGAACGGCACCGCGCGCTGGCTCTCCTGGTCGATCAACTCCAGGGCGGTGTCGCCCTGCGCGGGCAGATCGGCGCTCACGGGGGTAAAGATCCGGTCGTGGTTGCCTGCTGAAACAGTGATACGGACCATCTCTGTTGCTCCTTAGTAAGATAGGCTACTGTCGCAACAACGCTTCCAGAAGGAGAAGCGATGGCGAACGCGCTTGAACGCGGCGCCAGTGCGGATTCTGGCGGCCTCGTTCCCCCGCGCGGGTCACCGCTTCTCTGTCATGGACGCGCTACGCCTGGCTCATCGCCTCTCGCATATACTCCAGGCTGCGCGTGGCAATCGTCTCTGGGCCATCGCTGAAATCGAACACCTCGACGGAGACGTAGCCGTCGAAGTTGGCCTCCTTCAGGGCGCGGAAGATGGGGACGAACTCCATATCGCCCATGCCGGGCCCCTTCAGGTTCGGGTCGTTCGCGTGGAAGTGGGAGAACCACCCCTGCGACTCGCGGATGATCTGAGGAATTGGTTTCCCCTCGGAACTCATCGCCTTCACATCGAGGATGATCCGGAAGGCGGGGCTGGGCACCTGCTGCACAAAGCGGATGGCGTCGGCGGCGGTGTTGATGAAGTT
>Ga0209720_1002648_pt1 | contig 13067 bp, 19 predicted proteins | sample AD_JPNMR3_MetaG_FD_184426 | JGI IMG/M metagenome (GOLD analysis project Ga0209720, IMG submission 184426) | Active sludge microbial communities of municipal wastewater-treating anaerobic digesters from Japan - AD_JPNMR3_MetaG (SPAdes) (version 2) | ecosystem: Engineered > Bioreactor > Anaerobic...
GCAGCATCACGAAGCCCAACTGCGACACCACAAACTGTGCTTTTGGCGGCGACCCGGCCAAGTCCGCGAACGCGCCCGACGCCGACGACTGCGGGTTGTCGTACTTGTTCACGGCGATGCAGGTATTGCCGAACATCGTCCACGTCCATGTCAACGTGGACGCCGAGTACCCGCCGCCCTTGCTGCGATCAGTCGCGGCGCTCGTGCTCGTCAATTCGTAGATGGCCTGCCTCTCGAAAGCAAACCATCGAACCGTGTTGTTCGGCAGGCGGACGATGCCCGCCGTTACCGGGTACGTCGTGCGCGTATAGTCGGCGATCTTCCCGTTATCTACGTGCGCCGTCCAAGTCGCATACGAGCGCCGCCGCCGGGGAATCATGTTCCCGCAATCCAGCAGCGCGCCCGGCGACTGCTCCCAGCCGCAATCGAAGTCGGGCTGGTAGTTCAGCGGAACGAACTTCATTACATCGGCCTCACGGCAAGGCCGGTAGAACTCCACCGGGACCGGCTGGCAGACCTGTTGAGACTGCCCATCGCCATGTCGTAGGCGGCTTTCCACATCGGAATGCGCGGATCGTCGCCGATGAAAATCGACGCCTCCAGAAGCGCCCCGTACAGGTACGCATCGGGATGGCTCGTCAACAGCCAATTCGTCGTCTGCGTCGTCGAGTTGAGCGCAGGCAGCTTGGCGTAATACACAATCGTCGCCGTGTAAGTCCCATCGGGCGGCGGGGCGAAGCGGAATGCCATCGTCCCGTCGGCCGTCGTGTGCCCGCTCACCGACACGAACCGCGGGACACCCGTCCCCGAGCTGTAAAACTCCGACTCCTGCGACGGCGGCATCTGGTTGATCGGATACCGCGTCCCCGAACTGGTGATGAACATCGCCCGCAGCTCAAGGAAGTCGGTCGGGACGCTCACATATTCGGCATTGACGCTGAACGACTCGTTGCGCCGCTCCTGCTGCGGCACGCGCATGTCGCGGTTAAACTTGGCCTCGAATAGCGCGATGAACTCGGGAATCCGCGAGGTGAGGTCCGAGCGAGACAGCCAGTTGGCGACCGCCGTGTTCAGCTCGCTGTTAGTGGTGATCGCCATCCGCTATCCCTCGATTGGTGCTATCGCTCGCCGATACGTCTGGTGCCATTCCTCCGCACCTTCGCAATCCGCGTAATCAGCGAAACAAGGCGTGCCAACGGTGTAATGACGTAACTTGTCATTGGGCTGTAGCTCTTGCTCCAGTACGAGCCGGTTCCATTCCGGCCCCAGTTCGCCTATTTGCGAGTCCACCAGCCATGAAAAGCGGTGCAGGTACTCGCCAGTCGCGTTCGCAACGACTTCGGGCGTCAGCTTCCTGTTGGGCGCGTAGCTGCAGTTCCACAGGACGACGCTTGACCAGTTCTTGCGCGGGTAATCCGGATTCGGATTCCCGAGGTACTTCACCGGATGCCTGGTCTTGTAATCGTGCTTGACTACCCGCACGCCGTGGTAAAGCACGCTTTCACGGAACAGTTCGGCAACGTCGGCGCGCACCAGCATGTCGCCGTCGATGAACAGCGCCACACCGCGAAAGTCGCACAGCCACGGCACGAGGAAGCGCGCATAGATGAAGTCGTTGCTACCGTCCCTGCGCGGCCCGCGTACCGGCGTGAACTGCAGGCGGTGCGGCTCCGAGCAATGTTCGATGATCGACTGGCAGCAAACGTGATAGGCAACCGCCTCCCTCGGGTCATAACCGATGAAGATCCGGAACGGTTCCATCTACGCCGCCGCGCAGGATTCGCAGGCGGTGCCGCGAACGTCTTTGGCGAAGTGGGCGCGGCGCAGGGCTTGGAACTTCTCGGAGTTCCACCCTTCCATGAACCCGACTTCCTTCAGATCGGCCATGACTAGACCGCCATCTAGACCGTCACCGAAGCAACACGCCGCCAAAAGGCCGTCATGCGTTATATGACCCTCGGTTGCCACCGCCCAGCATGGAAGCGGGTCGCGCATCGCATCCAGCCGCCCCGGATTGCCCGGCTGCGGCTTCCACCCAGCCGCCTTGCTCGCGCCGCTCATGCCGTATAGCGGCAACCAATAATGCTCGTCCACGAAGGGGCGGATTTCCTCGACAACGGCGCGCATCTTCTCGCCCTGCTCGCCATCGAACGCGATGGACGAGGCGTAGATGCCGCAACTGTAACCACCTACGTTACGGACGTTCCGCGCGGCCTTGAGGTTGTCTATCGCCCGTCGCCACATCCGGCCCGACACCTGGGCAACGTCGGCCAACTGCTCGGCGTCGGTGAAGTTGATGCTGAACTTGAGCGAGTCCAGCCCCGCATCCATGCAGGCCCGCACGCGCTCGGGCGTCGCTACAGCCCCGTTCGTGGTCAGGAACACATACGGGAAGCCGACTTCCTTCGCCTCCGCGATCGCCTCCGGCAACCATCGGCAGGTGAACGACTCGCCGATGTAGAAAACGCCCAGTTCCTCCACCCCGGCGTCGCGCATCTCGCGCAACAGCCGCGAGTACATGGCGCGATCCATGTCGCCCGTATCCGCCCGCAGGCTCTTGACGCAGAAGCCGCACCGGTAATTGCAATTGGCGGTCAGCTCTACCTTGACCGACCGGGGCGCGGAAATGAAAACGCCGCTATGCGCGGCGTCGATTTTGGTGATGCCATCAATCCGGCTTGTGATCGTCATTTATATCCGAAGGCGCAGAACTCGGTGCGGGCGTAATACTGATGCCCCTTGATGTTCGTGGTCAGGATTTCTCCCTCCCGCGAAATATTGGCGTGAACGTACGCGCCATACTTCCATTTGATGTTCGGGAACAACTCGCGTATTCCGCTGGCGGTGAATCGCCAATAGTCGTCCGGGTAGCCATGCACGCGCCAGATAAACGGGACCGCGACGAAGATGCTTCCGCCGTCCTCTAGCAGCCGCTCCAGGTTCGCCGCCAGCAGCCACGGCCGGCGCGAGTGCTCCAGCACGCTCAGGCAGTCAATGTGCGAGAACTTGCCCACATCGTCGGGCAGCGGCTCCTCGAGGTTCAGCACGAGGTCAACGCCGTCGCCCTCGGCCATATCCACGCCGACGGCATCCTCGTACCGCTTGCGCCGGTCAACCATCTTGGTTGGGTAGAGCTTCGACCCGACGACGAGCGTGCGGCCCTTGACGGGCGCAACGCACGCCTTCTCGAACAAATGCAGCATTACTGCCCCGGAACGACGAGGCGCGATTCAGGCTCGGGCTTGAACCCGACAATCCGCATATCGCGGATCGGGTGATGGAACTGTGCCGGCTCGGGACGGATGCCAACAAGCCCAGCCTTCGCCATGATCTTGGCTAGCTGCCGGTCGCTGTAGCACCAGCGGTGCATCATCTCCGGCGACTTGTGCCGGGGATCGCCGTAGAGCGCCCAAAACGTCATGTTGGGCGGGCAGTTGGGCACCTGTGCCAGCGCCAACACCTTGTTAATGTCAGGGCACTCAATCGCCAGTTGACAGCCCGGCTTCAACACCCGCACCCACTCTGCCACGATGCCATCAACGTCCCACGGCCAGAAATGTTCGATGACATGAATCGCCCGCATCTCGTCGGCGTAGTTGTCGGGGAACGGCAGAGGCTTCGTAATGTCCGCCTCAATGTCCGGCTTGATCTTCCAAGACCCGTCCGGGTGCTTGGAGTCCTCGTTCCGAATGTCTACGCCTAGCCACCCCTGCTGGCGCTTGTCGCCGCACCCGAGGTCGATGCGAATGCTTCCATCCACCGGCCGGTTATCGAGCTCGGGGTGAATCTCTCCGACGTGTACGCTTGCCCAGCGGCTATCTTGAGACACGCTTCCTCGCGGTTGTTTAGCGCCCAACGGACGCCCTCGTTAACGTCGCCGATCCAACAGAAGTCCCGGAACTGCTCCCACGATGGGACGCCGCCCGGCGTTACCACGAACCGGCCAGCACGGAGCGCCTTCACCATGCGATTGGTGGACGCGCCGGGGTTGTTGCCCGTCAGCAGCACCACCGCGGCGCCGTAGAGGCAATCGGCCTCGGATTGCGGCGTCCACGGAATCGCGCCGGCCACGTTGCTGCAAATCACCAGATTGGGCAGGTCCGCATACGGCTTGAGGCTCGAAATGTTCGCGCCATGCCCGAACCACAACACCACGTTGCCGCTCACTTCCGGCGGCGAACACTCGTTTTCGTATGGGTCGTCGATGACGACCGCATCGCGGCCCGTCGCGCGCCACACAACCTCGCGCATGACCTCGGAACAGGTCGTCAGCACGTCGGCCGCAGCCGCCATGCCGTGATAGTTGGCCGCCCGCGACCCCGAAAAATGGTCATTCACTACGTCGTAAATGACGCCCGTCCTGAGCGAGCGCGCGAGCGTGGGATTGCCGTCCTTGTAGAAGAACGTCGGACTGCCGGTAACGCCGAATCGGTGGGGAACAGGCAGATGCGCCGCCGGAATGGCGACGCGCAGGCGGAAACTGGCTAGCGCCGGGTTGGGATCGACGCAATAGCCGACCCTCATTTCCGCAGTTCGACCAGCCGCCCCACGCATTCCCGCCACGACTCGCCAGTCCTCTTTTTGTGCAGCTTCGTCGTAGGCGGATACCACAGCAATTCGTCAGGCCCGTAGCGCCAGCCGCTACCACGATGGGTCAAGATCGTCGTCGGAACGCCCAGCGCCGACGAAACGTGCAGCGCCGACGTATGCACGCCCACAACCTCGTCCAGAGCCGCTATCAGCCCCGCCAGAAGGTCGCAATCCGACCCCTGCCCCGTCACCCACGGCAGCCGAATCAGGCTGATTCCGTGCGCCTTCGCGAATTCCTCGACTTCGCGCGAGTCGTCCTTGTATTGCAAGCTCACGAACTGCGCCTGCTCGCGCCGCAGGAGCGGCAGGAACGCATTCAGGCCCGCCGTGCGAGGCTCAAGGCCCGTTCGCGGGAACCCGCCCGACCACGCCAGCCCAATCGTCCGCTTGCCATCGAACAGGCCGCGGAACATCCGCACGTAGTCGGGATTCGGGACAAGGAACGGCTTGCGCGGGAAGTCCGCATCCTCGCGCCGGAACAGCTCGGACAGGCCAAACAGGCTCTTGTGGTGCGTCGGGGCCGAGGTTTTCTCGGGGTCCAGATACACCGTATCGCTTCGCCTCGTGGGCGTCACGACCACATTGGGGAACGACCGCTGAAACAGCGCGCCGAGCCGGTGGTCGCAATCGAGGATGAACCGCTTGCACGCATTGGCAGCGTCCGGCACCACCGACGCAGCCATGATCTCGTCACCAAGCCCCTGCTCACCCGTGACCATCACCACCGCGTCAGGCTCGCCCTGCCACTCCTGGCTGTCGCCGTACGTCCACTCCTTGCGCCACTTCGTCCGCATCGTGAGCCGGTAGCCCTCGAAGCCGGACTTCCAATTCTTCGTCGCCAGTTGGCAGTAAACGAGGTGGATTAGCGAGTCCCGCGCGGCCTCCCTCGCCCGCTGCGAGTCGTCGCCCTTCGCCAGTTTCAGGGCCTCCTGCGCGTACCCGGCCCCGATCTCCCAGTTGCCGGCGTTCACGTGGGCATAGCCCATGTCAGCCAGCGTCTTGGCGTCCCTGCGACACGCAAGGGCCTTCTCCGCGTACCGGATGGACTCGTCGTATCGGTGGAGCTCGCAATACAAGGCCGTCAGCAGGGACCAGCCTAGCGGCCCCTTCGGACGAATCTCCGTCAGCCTCTTGGCGATCTGGATCGCCTGCGCGTGCCGCGCCGAGTGCAGGAGGACCGTCCCGACCACATACAGCGCGCCGGGGTTATCCGGCTCGTCCAACAGCACCTTGTTGCAGATTTCCATTGCGGCATCGGGTTCGCCGCCGTCAGCGAGCTTTCCGGCCCGCTCAACTTCCTCGCGATATTGGCTCACGGTCCTCGATCTGCTCAACAACGACGCGGACGCTCACTTGCCGAAGTCGTTGCCTTTGAGTGAGTGCTTCTTATCCGTCGTCTTGAAGCGCGGATAATCCTTGTTGATCGCGTCCACAACCGCGCCGGTATGGTTGGGGTCCATGAAGTTGATGCCGCGCTTGTAGAGCATCCCCTGAAGAATCGGCGGGATGATCGCGTAAACGCTCGCCCCATACTTCTGCCAGCCGTCATCAGCGGTCCTGCTGTTACGCAACTCCGCAGCGTAATCGAGGAACGGCGCAACGTCCTGGTAGGTGTGGATCGCCACCTTCCCGTCGCCCAGGTCCTCGTAGTATTCGCGCAGGCCCGTGATTGGATCGTAGTCGAACGGATCGCCGCGAAAGTCCATCAGTCGCCAGTAACCTTGATCGCGTTGGCGAACGTCGCATAGTTCGCCGCAATGTCAGCGACGATATCGTTCACCACGTTCTGCTGCTGCGGCGTCAACGGACCCTTCTTGCAAATCTCGAACACCACGGCATTGATGAGCGGATTGAGCAGCGCCGTCACCTTCGCGGTCGTGGTATTGGCGGCCGATGTCGTCGCCGTCGCAACGGTGGAAATGCTCGTTGTGGCAAGCGCCATGATTGCTCCCAAGAAAAACGGGCCGAGGTTGCCCCCGGCCCGCTTAGTGGCTGCTACTGTTACTCCTTAAAGCCCTGGATCTTCGCCGAGCTGTGCGGGTTCCGCGCAATGAGCGTGTATTCGCCGACGATCATCTTCTTGTCGGCGTCACCCGTCTTTGCGAGGTCCACAACCTTCGGCGCGCTCAGTTGCCCCAGCGCCCACTTGTCCATCTGCACGATGAGCGTCGTGGTGCGGTTGAGGTAGCGCGAGAGCACGACCTTGAACGTGCCGAACGAAGTGACGATCAGGTTCGCCGACCCCTGAATCGACAGCATGTCGGCTCGCCCAATGTCTGCCGTCCGCGTCGCCAGCGAGCTGAGCTGGTCGATGTACTTCTTCTGCGCGCTCGAAGCGATGATCACGTCCGGCTCACCGCCGTCATCCCACGCCAGTTCCGCCGCCGAAGTGATATCGGCGAGGACAACGGACGAGGTCGAGGTCGTGCCGTCAACCTGACCGGAGCAGACCGACGAGGCGTAGCTCGGGGTCGTGCCGGTCGTGTTGCCGCCCGTGCCGCCGGTGGACGGGTACACGGTGTTGCCCGGAACGTTCGCGCCCGTACCCCAAATCCACGCGCAAACGCCGGCCGAGGCCGCCGCCGTGTTCGTCGCACCGGCCGAGCAACCCTGACGGCCGAGAACGTCGAACTCAACGTCGCGCTTGTACTCCTTCATTTTCTTCATCATTTCCCGGCCCAGCGCATTGCCACCAACGGTGTTGGCGTCTTGCGCCGTGCGGGACATGACGACGACCTTGCGCGCGATCTGCGTATAGTTGCTGACGCGCGTGGTCGTGCCCTGGGTCGAAGCGGTAACGTCGTCGCCCTGAATCTGCTTGTTGTTGGCGGCGGCGTTCAGCGTGTCGAACACCCACTGGTGCTGCGTGTTCGTGACGTTCACCTTGTCGATATTCGACGTAAAGTAGGTGTCCATCGGGAACAGGTTCCACACGACCGGATCAAGGGACTCCTTGAGGGTCGCGAGGTCGAACGTGTCGGTAGTGCCAGCGAATTGAGTCATTTTGGTAGCCTCAGCTACTTGAAGGCGCGCCCGAGCATCTTTTCTAGCAGTTGCTCTTGCGTCCTGTGTTCACCTTTGCGGCCGGCCTCGCGGAACTGTTTCAGGTCCGAACGAGCCTCGACCTTCCCTTTGTCCTGCTGCGCGCCCGGCTTGATCACAGGCGGAGCTGTGCGGACTTGCTGCACCTTAGCGGTTTTGTTCGCCTGCAGCATTCGGTACTTCATGGCGTCCCGCGCGACCAGCACCATGCGATGATCGACAATCCCCGCAACCTCGGCCTCGTTGAAGCCGTAGTGCTGCGTCAGGTTGTTGGCGATCTCGCGCTGCTCTTTGGTCGCCTGCTCACTGTTGGCCCGCCATTCGGGCAACTTGGTGAGCAAGGCCGCTTGCTCGGCGGCGAGTCTCTGCTGCGCTGCTTGCGCTTGGCCAGCTTCGAACTGATGCCGCTTCGCTTGGAACTCCGCGACCTTCGCGTTACGCTGTTCGCGAAGCTGATCGCGCTGTTCCTTCAACTTCAGTGCGTTGAACGGGTCGGTATCGAACGCCGTCGCCCAGTCAACCTTGTTGTATTCGTCCAAACGGGAGTCAAGGGCGCGGATCGCTGTAATGTCCTCCCACGCCTGCCCCTGAAACTGCGCCGCCATAGCCTGCTGCTGCGCCTGCGCGATCAGTGAGTCACGGGCGGTGGCAACGGCCTGCGCCTTGTACGTGTAGTCCCGCCCCTTCTGCAGCAGCTCGCGGATTTGGTCCTTGCCGCGAACCAGCTCGCGCGCGCCGTTTACCTCAATCTCGAACTCGGGTTCCGGCTCAGGCGCAGGTTCGGCCTCGGCGGCCTCTACCGGCTCGGCTTCGGCTTCCTCAACCGGCGCAGCCTCAGCCGCAGGCTCATCCACCGGAGCGTCTTGTGCGGGAGCAGCCTCCTTCGCCGGCACCTTCTGAGGCGCGGGAGCGTTACCAAAGGCGCTTTCCAGCGCGGACTCGACGGACTGCTCACTGATCGGCTCAGCCACTTAACCTCCGGGCAATAAAAAAGCCGCCCGAAGGCGGCTTCTCAGTAGGCGATGGGCCTCAGGCGACCCGCTGCCACCAGCTACGTTTGTCCTGCTCCAGCTTGATGCTCTCCGCGGCTAGCTTGCCGTCGGTCATCACGCGCACCAGGTGCTGTCGAATGTCGTTCAGGAGGCCCAAGCACGTTTTCGCGTGCAGCGTGGCCTCGTCCGTCTTGGCGGTTTCCATGATCGACAGCAGCCGGCCGCGGACGGCCTCCACAGCCTCCACGAACAGCGGGTCGTTCACGATCCGCCCGGCGTTGTGGCCGCGCCGGATTTCCTCGTCCTTGTTCACCAGAACAGAATCTCCGTCGTGAGGCCGGTCTGCGTCGCCGCCGAGTTGAGGATGAACGACGTAGGCTTGTTCGCCGTCTCCCAGTTGAGCACCGCAAAGCCCGTCTTGCCGATGGCAATGCCGGTGTCTCCGCCGGCGCCCTTGAGCGTGGTGAGCGCAGTATTCGACGACGGCAGGATGATGATGCAGCCGCTGGGCGTGATGTTCGTCGGTAGCGTGATCGTGTTATCGCCGTTCTGCAAAACCGTCTGCTGCACCACGCCCGACGCCGCCGCGCTCGTGAGCGTCAGAGGGCCAATCGTGCGACTGCCGCCGGGCAGGCTGCCAATCGTGCCCGTTACCACAATGGATGCCGCAGCCGCCATGTCGCCCCCTAAAGCCGTTAATGGAGGAACGCCGCCAGCATCAGCAGCTCTTCCTCTTCCTCTCGTCGCCTGCGAATCATTTGCTCGATGGCGCTAACAATCTCGTCCTGACCAAACTTCACCGACTGCGCGATTAGCGCATCGGCGGTAGCCATATTCACCCGCGGCAACTCGATGGCGTCCCATGACTGGATGGGCACGCCGTCCGGCTCGTACACGCGCACCGGCTCGGCCTTGATCTTGAGCTTCTTGGCAATCGGCACATTGGCCTTTTGCACAAGCTCGGAGAGCACCCGAATCAGCCCATACTCGCTATCAAAGACGTAGTGCTTGTCCCCGATGGTGAAGTGATTCTGGAACCGGACGCGATGCCCGCGCCGGGCAGCACCTACCGCAGCCGCTACGACATCAGTCGAAAACGTGTCCGAGCTGAATGTGCTGGATGAGAAGGTGCCCGCCATATCATTCCACGCACTTTCTCAAAGCCGCCCCGAAGTGGGCGAAGCTAACGTAGCCGTCGTCAGTCAGAATGACGCAATCCGTGCCGTTGCGTTGTACCTCGACCTTGCTCGCCAGGCCGGGCACCTTGACCCAAGTTAGATGCACAATCTTCGGCTCCGTCGCACAACCGGCGAGCAAGAGGGCCAGCAGGACTATTCGCATCCGAGCGTCAGGAATGGCAGCATCGGCGGATGGAACTCATGCGGCGGGAACGCATGGCGCAGCTCGTGGCCGATAACCTCATCCGGCCCGCTCAACGACACCACCAGCGTCGCCCGCTCCGTTCCCGGCGCGTACATGGCACAGGAGGCGTATATCGTCCCAATCGCCAGCAGCAGCATCGGGAGCGGATTACCGCGCTCCGCAGCAATTGACGGACATTGAATCGGCGGGAAGCCGTCGTAAATCTCCAGGCGGACATACTGCGGTTTCTTGTCGCATACCGGGAACTCGCCGACAAAAGCCCCGGCGCTCGCTGACAGGGCGAGCAGCAGGATAGCCAGCAGCCTCACTCGGGCGCTTTCGTCTCCACCTTCTCGGCCGTCTCCAGCCTCTTGGCGAGCACCACGGCAGCCTCGGCCACCGACAGCCCGCCCGCCTTTACCGCCAAGTCGAGCAGCTTCAGCAGCACGCCCCGCTCGTTCTCGTCAAACGTGGCCCGGTACATCACAGGCCAAGCGCCGACTTCACGGCGTTCTTAGTCGCGTTGTTCGCCGCGTCGTAGGCGTCGGCAATCTGCTGAAGCTCCGCAGCCTTCCGCTGCTGGTTGAACGCAATCAGCGAGCGGCGCACGAGGATTTGGTCGATGAACTCGGCATTGGTAAGGGGCGGCTTAGGCGGATTCTCCGCAGCACGTTGCGCGTTGCGCTGCGCGACGACAAACGCAAGCCCGTTTTCCTCGGCGTTACTCGTGTCGATTGTGTAGGTAGCCATTTAGGGTTGGATTGCCAGTTGTTGAGCAGCGCCCGACGAAAAGAGCGCCATCAATTGCGTCTTGCCGGCGCCGTTATCCACCGCATAAATCCGCACGCCATTAGCCGACGGCGCGGAGGGCGCGGTCATTTCGGCGAACTCCTGGAAGAACGCGCCAACCTTCACGCCACCGGCCCCAGCGGGCGTGATGTTCACGTCTATGTCATCCGCCCCCGTCCCAGCAGTCTCGCCAGCGAGCGTTATCGCCGTCGTGCTGGCCGACAGGGACGCGCGGACGTAGTTACTAGAGTCGGTGTAGGTGCCGTAGACGCGGAAGGTTTGGGCGTTGGTGCCAGTGCTATGGCGCTGCGCCAATTGGTGAGCACCATCTCGCCACAGGCAAACGTCGGGGGTGTTCTGTGTCGCGTGACCATTGACAAACCCGAGCGAATATTCGCCGCAAAGCCTTATGCCGGTCGTAGAGTCGGTGCCCCAACTCATCACGGCTTGGCCTGAGCCGTAAACCACACAAGTAGAAGTATCTTTAATCTGAAATCCGACGTTAGATGCAATTGAGTGATCGTAAAACTGCGGCTTGCCGTAGGTGTTCCCGTACCCGGAACTAATCCTCCCGTCCTTGCTAATTGCGGCCTTGCTCGTCCCGCCTACCTGAAAATCCGCCAGCAATGACGCCGACGCGCTCGCCGTGTCCGTTACGTTCAGCTTCAGCCCAGTGAACGTGACGCCGCTATCGTTCCAAGTCTGCGTCGCATCGACGAGCGGCGTCGAGGTCGTCACCGTCCCGCCGGTAATCTCCAGCGACGTTACGGTATGGTCGGCGTTCCAATCCGTCGTCACCACCTTGCCCGCAGCGGCATCGGCCGCATTATCGGGCAGCGCGCAGACTAGAGCATGGTTGATCGGCATTACTGAAGCCTCGGCTTGCTACGCACGCCAACTGCGCGCCCGGCCTGATCGCGCACAATCTCACCCTCGCGCGGGGCCTGCAACTCGTCCATGACCCGCCGGACCATTTCCATGATCGGCGTCATGTCTAGCTTTTGGCCGACAATCTGCTCGATGCTCTGGCCGAACGCCTGCGCCTGTTGCTCCATCATGTTCTTTTGGTGATCCAGTTGCAGTCGCGCCTCATCCACCGCAGCGTGCTGGCTCTCGATCAGGAGCTTCGCCTGATTGGCGAGCAGTTGCTTCTGGAGGTCGGTCGTCGCTTCCTTTTCGATCTTGTGGATGGCGATGCGCTCGTCGCTCTGGATCTTCTGTTGCGCCGTCTGCGCCTTGATTTGCTCGGCCTGCACAACGGCCTTACCCTGCTCCTGCGCGGCCAGCACCGCCGGGTCGGGCTTGGGCTGCGGCTGCTGCGGCTGACCCGTCTGCGGGTCCACGGCCGGCGGGTGGATGAACTTGTCCGGGTTCTTGAAGCCCGCCGCCTTCCAGAGTTCGGCCCCGAGGTTGTAAGCCTCCTGCGGCCCGGCAAGGCCCATCGCCTGCGCCTGCTGCATCAGCGGCACCATCGTCATCAGCTTGCCGAACATCTGGTCGGAGTTGCCCGACCCCAGCCCGACCGAGATTTGCAGGTCGGTACGCCGCGCCCACGTCCGGGGATCGACCTCGACCCACTTGTTCCGCAGCCGCACCTTCTCGGCCTTGTTCGCGTGCTTGAGCGTCAGGGCGTGGATGATGCGGAACAGGTCGCGGATGCCCGTCTCGGCAATCGTCCGGCTGACCATCTCAAGCCGCATCTGCGACTGGTTGGACGCCTGCATCAGCCCCGTAGCGGTCTTGTTGATGAGCGAGTCCGACCCCATGCCCTGCGCGTACCGCGTGTAGCCGGTGCGGTTCTCGCGGATGCTGTCGATGTACTCCAGAGCCTGCAGGGCCGACGCCCCGGTATCCGGCGTCACCATCGGAACAACCGCCGAGCCCGGGTCGCCATTAACGCGAACAATGCCGCCGGGGCGCGACTCCAACAGGTCGTCGAGGTTGACCCGATCAACGTCTACGATAGTCCTCGCATTATTGGCGAGGTACTTGTTGTCCATGAACTGACGCAAGACCGCCGTCTTGAGTTCGGCAACGTCCTTCACCTGGTCGTACAGGCTGACGCCCAAGTGCTGGTGCGACATGATCGTGCCGGTGAAGGCGGCGATAGGAATCAGGTCGGTTTCCTCGTTCGACAGCACTTCCTGACCGACGCTGCACACCCGCCGCAGCTCGGCAATGCCGTCGCCGTCGTAATCGAACCTGATCCAGCTTTCCTTGAACATCACCTCGCGCCGGGACGGGTCGTTGACGTGCTCGTCCTCGTCGTCGCCGGTGAACGAGAAGCGGTCG
>Ga0209720_1002655_pt1 | contig 13049 bp, 16 predicted proteins | sample AD_JPNMR3_MetaG_FD_184426 | JGI IMG/M metagenome (GOLD analysis project Ga0209720, IMG submission 184426) | Active sludge microbial communities of municipal wastewater-treating anaerobic digesters from Japan - AD_JPNMR3_MetaG (SPAdes) (version 2) | ecosystem: Engineered > Bioreactor > Anaerobic...
CGACTCGATGGGGTATTTATCTCGGAACATCCTGATTCGTTCCGCTACGAGAAGGTAGTTCTTCACTACCTCGTCTCCGTTTTTTAATCTCTTTTTAATTCGTATCATCTTTTGCCTCCTTTCTGTTTATTTCGTGTGGCGATTATATCATAAAACAAGAAAAATGTCAAGAAAAATTTTCTGGACAAAGTGGGTAAAGTGTGCTATAATATAGTCAAAAAAATGCAGGGAGGACAGACGGGCAATGTCCAAAATCAGAAGGCTTCTCCATCTGCCTGATGATATGTCCGCATGGGAGATGATGGCATGGGTCATCATACTTCCCCTCGTCATCTGGGGCATCGTGCGGATTATTCTCTTCTATTTGCATCACATGCGCGTCATCAGCTTAGACATGTTCAAGGGGTAAGTGGCATGTAGCCTCATTCTGGTTTGTCCGGAGCAAGGGGACAAACTGGAGTATCGGGGGCTATTCACCCCCTTCCCCCTCAATTTGTTTTGAAATTCTCTCGGTGATGAGTGCTTCGAGAAGCACGGCATAGTTGATCACATCACCGACTTTTTCTGTAAGCAGTTCCCGCGAGGGCAGACGCCCTTCTTTAACATCGCGGGCGATGTCCATCAGGGACACCAGTTGTTTTGACCACATGCCAAGCAGGGCCTCTTCGGGGGTAACGCCGAGGAGTTCACCCGCCCTTTTAAAATTGTGGAGTTTCTCCCCGTTGCGGGAGTACTCTTTGTCCTTGCAACCAACGAGAATGTTGGTGCAGTAATGGAACCTTTCTTCCATGAGTTTTGTAAATTCGCTTACTTTCATGTTCTTTCGTGTGTATCCTCCTTTACTATGTTAGTGGTAATTATACCACGAGAGAAACAAAAAGTCAAGTAAAATCTTAGTGCTGTGCCATGAAACCCGGGTGAGATGGCCCTTTCACCATCTCCCTATCAGCCCTTCAAGCGGTGAAGTTATGGAGTGGAACGGGAGAGGTCCTATATGCTGCCAACAAAAAAGGCGGCATCTGTGGATACCGCCCTGCAAGGCATCCTGCCCGTCCAAAGGTCGAGGCTTGGATGGTGTTCACCCACACCTCGCCCCACCCTCCAGGATGCCGAGGACTATTATACACGCGAGGTGACATGTCATCAAGAAAAATTTTCTTGCTGTCATGAAAGGTTGTGGAACCTGCAGGTCGGGTAAATTTTGAAGGACCCCGAGGAAATGCGCCGTCATATCGTTATGTTGTTTTCCTTGCACAGGCGCTTCAGGGTGAAGATGAAGTATTGGTCGGGGGTCTTCTTGACCTGCCCCGTGTTGATGGCCTCTTTCGTGAGGGAGAGGGCTTGGTACACGAGCGAGCGGGCGCGCTCTTCGCCCAAAGACCTGATGACCCTGCGATACCAGGGAATGGAGTGATCCGCGCCGGTAACTTCCATGATGTCATCTATCATGCAGTCTATCCAGTACTCTGTTTCCCGGAGATCGTGGAAGAAAATGGTGATGGTCTGTGAACCGGGAGCTTTTTTGTTTTCTTGCCCCGTGGGGACCTTGTGGACTTCGTACCTCGTGATGTAGTCGCGCTGTTGCAGCTCCCTCAGCGCGGGGGATATGAGACGGAGAACCCTGTAAGCACTTTTTTTGCCCGTGACCCCCCAGGTGATCCCTATGTGCTGGGCGAAGTCGAACAGGTCAGCCGTGTAGCTGTCGGAGGTGTACCTTTTCTTGTCCAGGAACCTATATATTTTTCTTGCGAGGGGAGTCTTGAGGGAGCGGTACATGTCGAAGTCGAGGTGCTTGGTGTTGCCGTGCGTGACGCTCTTGTACAGCACGTCGCTGGCCACGATGTAGCCCGAGGTGCGACCCTTGCTGTCCTGCTTCAGGTCCAGGTGATTGAACAGGTCAAAGTCTACCTTGTGCTCGTACTTTCGCGCCTCGCTGTTCCAGAACGTGTTTTCCGCGTATATTCGCACGCTCCGCAGGCGATGCAAGGCTTCATGCAGGCGCTCGTAGCTGCGCTTGTTGATTGGGCAGCCGATTATTTTCAGCAGGTGGTACATGCTTTTAATGGGGATGGTGCGGCTTTTGAAGCCATTTTCTTCCCAGATCTTCATGAGGGCCATGAGCACGTCCTGGTCGCCGCCGATGGGCAGGGAGGAGTCGGCGCTGGACGTAACTACCCATCTCTGCGTGATTTTTTGCCCGTTAACGAAGCGTTCTGTGCGGTATTCGAGCTTTTGCGACCCTTGTGATTGCAACTTGCCCGGCGCGATGCTGTTTCGGGATAGCAAGAGCAACGGATACTCGCAGAGGTTCATCTCGTCCTTGACTTGCTGGAAAGAGTTGTCCGGCGGCTCTTTTTTCTTCCTCGGCATGCTGGATGATCCTTTTGTTCGTCAGCGGGGAGGGAACATATCACGTGGAGGGGCAAAAATAAAGGCTCTTTTTTATGTAATAACTAATAACGTTATTTATTAACGTTATTATATATACGTTATTATTATATAGGGTGTTGATAACTTTGCCGCAAAAAAGAAAATTAGCTTATAATTACTGGCACTTGCAAGGAATCGAAAGAGGAAAAGATGATGTTACCATTGCACAATAGTTTCCTCCAAATGATGTTACCATTGCACAATAGTTTCCTCCAAATGATGTTACCATTGCACAATAGTTTCCTCCAAATGATGTTACCATTGCACAATAGTTTTTGTCGACCATCGGGCGGGTAAAAGTGATAAATGCTTAGATTTCATATGTTTATGGCGTTAAAAAGAGGGTTACGGAAAGTGCCGCCATGGCACAATAGTTACCTGTTGATAAGTGGGGGTAAATCGGGTGAAATATGTAGGCAAATTGAATGGATATAAATTAGAGAATGATACGAAAAGCAAGTCGAGGAGGGCGGGGTGGGCACCCCTCCCTCGGTCGCCCGTGTTTGCAAAAAAATGTTGCCTTTGGGAAAAAGATGAACGATAATAATGTTGAATCATTCCCCGGCAAGCGGGGAAAGGCGAAAGCCTACTAGGGGGATCCCCCCTAAAAACAAGGGAGCCGATCTGGTTCCCTTTATTATTTCCAGGAGGGAAATAAGATTAACCTATTACAATCGTTGGTCTCCGCCGCGGAGTCCCGCGGTGTTCTGCCGTGGCGGAGACCTTGGCGGGCTCTTGCGCCCGCTAATGTAATTTCACGCCGCCACTACCGCGGCGTGAATTACCTGGTCCTCACCTTTTTGGGAGGATTGAGGTATCAATCCCCCTGGTGGGGGACTTTCCTCCAATGGAAGTCCCTAGGGGGGAGGATAAGGCGGGGAGAGCATGGCGTCATCGTCGTGTTCTCCGGCCACGTTGAGGATGAGGATGAAGATGAAGAGCTCCCCCGGGAGGTAAAAAACACCAGGTGGATCATGCGATCCTACGTGGTGTTCAATCAAGATCAGGTAGAGGGAGCGACTCTCCCCGCCGCCTGCCGTGACAAGGAGGCGGAGTGGAGCAGGGTTGAGCCTGCTGACCTGATAATCAATAATTACCTGGGTAGGGAAAGAATCCCGGTAATTACAGGTTCTCGGGCGGCTTACTACCCGCTCCGGGACGAGATAGAAATGCCCCCGATGGGGCGGTTTGTATCTCAAGAGGGTTATTACTCGACCCTCTTTCACGAGATGGCCCACTCGACCGGCCATCCAAGCAGACTGAACCGCATTGACTGCGGTAACTCGGCTGCTTACTCGTATGAGGAGCTGGTTGCGGAAATCGCGGCCTGTATCCTCTGCGACATGTCCGGCATAGTGCCGGATATAGAAAATTCCGCCTCCTACGTCCGGGGCTGGTTAGACCGGATAAAGGCGGATACGAAACTGCTCTTCGCGGCAGCATCAGCTGCCGAGAAAGCAGTCAATTTCGTGAAGAGGTAGTAATGATTACCTGGTATTTATCAGCGGGTTACCCCCTGCTTTGGGTGGTGACCCACGAGGAGGAGCGGGCGATAGCCCGCATATCCCAGGAGGTTGAGGGTGGCTATGCCACCTACTCGTGGGATTTGGTGCGAGGTCTCGTGAACCTCGCAACGAAAGAGGTAATCGGGATGGACGATCCCGTGAAGCCTCTCACGTATCTTCTCCAGATGGGGAGTATGGGGAAGGACGGGGTAGTCCTTTTTATGAAGGACTTCCACCGATTCATCTCCGCGACGGAGGTGATGAGAACGGTGAAGAACATCTCACCGTTGATAAAAACAATGGGAAGACACATTATATTCGTGTCTCCTGTTGTTCAAATTCCGGTGGAACTGGAAAAGGACATAACAGTCCTTTTCTTCGACCTTCCGTCGGAAGAGGAACTCCGCGAGCTCGCGGAGAAAATAATCTGTGCCGCCAAACAGGGCGGCGGCCTCGATCTTCAGATCGAGGATAAGGCGGTATCCTCCGCCAAGGGTCTTACCCTTGACGAGGCGGAAAACGCCTTTTCCTTGAGCCTTGTGAAACACAAGGCTATTAAAAGGAAAGTGCTCGAAGACGAGAAACTTCGAGTATTGGCTGGCGACAGTCAATGACATCGACGCCCTGATAGAGAACAGTCAGGGTGCGATGATACGTCGTTTCGACGACGTGTTTTTCCTTGACTTCCCCTCCGTGGAGGAGAGGAAAGAGATACTTCGTATCATGAATGCGAAGTATCGGACTTCCATCCCAGAGGTTATGGCCGAAAGGATGGAAAATTGGACGGGGGCCGAGATTGAGAAACTCGCGTTCTCGTCTATATATGATGGGCCGGAGGAGGCATTCGCAGCAATAAGGCCCATATATAATCAATGCTCACAGAGCATTGAAAGGGCCAGGGAGTGGGCCAAGCACAATGCCCGCCTGGCTAACGAGACTTCTTATCAGGAGAAGTCTCGAAAAATAAAATTGAAAATTGGAGGATAATGAAAAAATACATTTTAAACTCCGCGGTGATCACGTCACCCGGAATTTATGAATATCGCCTCATCAGCGCCGATGAGGCGAGAAATTGGCTAACGAGGGGGCCATTTGAGTCCACCCTCGGCTATATTGAGACAGCCGAAGCGCTGTCTCAACTTCTTGGCCATCCAGTCGGTGTCAACCGACGGATGGTAAAGATGGACCAGGGCGACGAGGCCCTGGTATTCCGGCTCACGTGCCGGCTCGATGACCCCCGCCTCAAGGGAAAGGTGGGAGTCGAGTTCATCTCGCAGAATTGCGAGATAGGGCTCCTTACCAGGAGGAGCTGATGTCGCACACTACGAACCTTCAGGTGCGCGTGTGCGACCTTGAAGTTCTCGAGGTGGTTTGTGAACGCCTTGGGCTTCAAACGAAGGAGGGTAAGCACAGGCTTTACGCCTCCACGGAAGAAGGGGTTGCTATCCAGCTTCCGGGCTGGAAGTATCCCGTAATTGTCAAAAGCAACGGAAATGTTGCCTATGACAATTACAATGGTTCCTGGGGTAACATCCAGGAACTGAATAAGCTCCTGGCCTATTACGGCCTGGAGAAGGCAAAGAAGGAGGCCCGGAAGAAGGGTCTCTCCTTCTATGAAAGAATAAATGACCAGACTCAAGAGATTGAGCTGGTTATCAAGGTATGACAATGAGGGAGATCAAGATTAAGTTCTCCCTCACCACCGGGGAATGCCGGGTGGAAGCATCCGGCTTTAAAGGGAGGACGTGCATGGAAGCCACGTCCTTCCTGGAGAAAGCTCTCGGGGAGGTTACGAGCCTCGAGAGAAAGGCCGAGTGGTACGAATCGGCCTATGACACGGACCGAGTCCGCGTGAGAAACGGGGATGGGGAACATGCCTGAAATAAGGCTAGTGTTCTCCCCCTCCTCGGGAGAATGCAGCGTGAGGTACTGGGGGGCAGAAGGGACCCCGCCTCGCGCCGGCGAGATTGTCTCCTACCTCGACGCGGTGTTCGAGGGCGGGGACGTAAAGAGGCTCTATGAGCCCTTCGTTCGGGAGGGGCTTGTCAGGGCCATAGAAACAGGTCTGTACTACAGTACTGACCTGTGTGGTTAGTTGTTAAGGGGGGCATCGCCCCCCTTTTTTTGTCCTCGGGACGTAAACATATCGGCGAATAGCACGTAAGTCAAGCAAGGTATGCTTTAGTGAAGCAATATTAAAGCGGATGAGGTGCGGGTAATGCTTGACAGTCAAAATATCATATGGTATAATATACCCGAAAAAAGTTGGGAGGTGTTTGGTGGATATGGTTTGTGATAGGATGTTGTTGGGACCACTTGGAAAAGTGGAGGGTATTTGGCCGGAATGATCGCAAAGATCAAGACGCTGCTTTTTCACGCAGTCTTGTATCCCTTGGATCGGCTGGGCCTCTTGAAGGTCATTTTGTACATCCTGGGGTACGAGGACCCCGGGGATGTCGCGGGGAAGGAAAGGGGCGGCGAGCCGCATCCCGTTTCTGTTAAGTTGAGCGCGTGTTCTCTGGTTGAAAGTCTTGATGAGCTCCGCCACCTGTGTTCGGGAGGCGAGAAAAATTTTGTCATGGTTCTGCCAGAGGCGGGAAACATACGGGTCAGCCGTGTTCTTTCGTACTCACCCCCGGAGAGGGTGTGGAGGGTGACGAGCTGGAGCGACTTTGTGGATGAGACCTATACGGATGATACGTTTACCGACTCGGACATAATCAAGGCCCTCTCTCAGGGGAACCTGTACCTGTACGAGGTATGAGTCATCTCAGATCGATTATGAGGACGTGTGACTTCCTCTCACGGATAAATCCGTGAGCTTTCTGCTTCCACGAGGTAGCTTCCCCGGATATAGGGATTACTCCCCAGTATCCGTGCAGAGGCTATCCTCTTCACAGGCGTTACTTCAATGAAGAGGTCCGGAAGATACGAGCGAGATACTTGTGCAGGTCCAAGTTTGGGCTTCTTTTGCTTATTCTCGGATTTCTGTTTCAGCTTTTGGCTACTTGGAAATGAGTTATGACGATTTTGTGGCCTAACAAAAAAGTCCAGCAGACGGGATACCGCCGCTAACATTTACGTTATGCCGCTTAATTCAGCTAGCGATTTCACGACACACAGGAGCAAATGATGTCATTCCACTTAAAACTAATTAATCTGCTCAAAACCGACCCTCGCTTTGTAGATGACGACGGTGAACTCATCATTGCCGCCGTGCAAGATCGCGCGTGGAAACTTGATCGAGACCTTGTGAAGTTACTCCTCTCCGATAAAGAAATCAAAGCCAAGTTCTTTGACGAAATCGAAGGGCATTGGATTTTCAACGTCAACACCTTCATTGACTATATCTCGCAAAAGAATTTTCTGGATAACTCCTATACCCGCTTTCGCAATCGCATCGGGCTGACGATTGGCGGCAAATTCCTGCGCGAGCGCGGCGAGGTGGCGCTGGTGTGGCCCTACAAGGACACGGTTCTGGAAGGCGGGCAGACGAAGGAAGAAGAAAAGCGCAAGGAGATATTCTTCAACGAGGTGTTGGCGCAGGATGAAATCAACCGTTTGCTTGACCCGAAGGTATTGACCCGTTTCGCGCGCTACACGGCGAAGGGCAAGGAGAAGGTGAGGGACTTCCGCCGCGACGAGAACGGCGTGATTCGTGAAAACCTGATCATCAAAGGCAACAATCTGCTGGCTCTGCACACGCTCAAAACCCAGTTTCGTGGCAAGGTGAAGTTGATTTACATTGACCCGCCTTATAACATCGAAGGCGACAGCTTTGGTTACAACGATAGTTTCAATCATTCAACCTGGCTAACTTTCATGAAGAATCGGCTTGAGGTCGCAAGAGAATTGATGAAACCTGATGGCGTCATCTTCATACACATTGGCGACCAGGAAATGCACTATCTGAAACTTGTCGCTGACGATGTATTTAGCAGAGAAAACTTTATTGCAACTGTGCCGAGAAAGACCCGTAGCGGTAAGAGTGACGTGCCATATCGTTTGTCGCAAGATTTCGATTGGATGTTGCTCTACACAAAAGGCGCATCCAAAACAGATGAACTCTTTCAAAGAACTGTCGGACGAAAGTATTACAAAACACCCGATTTTCCTGATGACGAGTGGAGATTGACCGACCTTACAACACAACGGACAATTTGGGAGCGACCGAATTCTAACTTTACATTGGTGAATCCAAAGAACGGTCAAGAGTTTCCAGTGAATCCCAACCGCTGTTGGGGTATCACAAAAGATTCGGTTGATGATTATCTGCGACGAAAGAAAATCGTTTTTCCAGGCGATTATGATTTTCTTGATATAGAACGCCCTGCCATGCGGGTGTTTAAGTCTGAAGAAATTGGGCGAAAAGGCGACGACTATGACAAATCGTATGTTTCGTCCGATTTTCTTAATCAAGCAATGGACGAATTGCTGAAAAGCATGGTTAACAAGAAAGGAACTGATGAAATAGTAGAACTGTTTGGACGAAAAGCATTTTCATACCCTAAAAATGAAATACTACTCCAACGTATTATCGAGTACACAACAAAGCCAGGCGACATTGTTCTTGACTTCTTTCTCGGCTCAGGCACCACCGCCGCGGTGGCGCACAAGATGGGGCGGCAGTACATCGGCATTGAGCAAATGGATTACATCGAAACCATCCCCGTCGAGCGGCTCAAAAAAGTCATTGCGGGCGAGCAGGGCGGCGCCAGCAAAGCGGTCAACTGGCAGGGCGGCGGCGATTTCATCTATTGCGAACTGATGAAATACAACGAAGCCTTTATGGAGCGCATTCAAGCCGCGAAAACCAGCGAAGAACTGTTGAAAATCTGGCAGGATATGGCGGAAGGTTCATTCTTGAACTGGTACGTGAACCCCGAAATGCCCGAAGAAGCCATCAAGGATTTTGAAGCACTTGGGAAAGAACCCGACGGCCTTGAAAAGCAAAAACGCCTGCTGGCGGAACTGCTGGATAAAAACCAGTTGTACGTGAATCTCTCCGAGATTGACGACGCGCAGTTCAATGTCAGCGAAGAAGATAAAGCGTTGAACAAGGCATTCTACGGAGAGGCGTACAATGCCTGAGCAGTTTCTCTACGAACAACTTGATACACTTTCTCAATGGGGCAGTATCAAGAAGGAAATTCCTGATAGTGTAGCGCAGAACTTGAACCCGTGTTACGAACTGCGCCCCTATCAGGTAGAAGCCTTTGCGCGCTTTTTCCATTGCTACAAATCTGACTTTCCCAACAAAACCTACCCCCTGCATTTCCTGTTCAACATGGCGACGGGCAGCGGCAAGACGCTCATCATGGCGGGGCTGATTCTCTATCTCTACGAGCAGGGCTATCGCAACTTCCTCTTCTTCGTTAATTCCACCAACATCATCGAGAAGACTAAAGACAACTTTCTCAATCCTGCTTCCATTAAGTACTTGTTCAATCAGGAAATCGTCATCGGCAACCGCCGTGTGCGCGTTACGCCCGTTGAAAACTTCGAAGGTGCGAACCCAAACGAAATCAACATTTGCTTCACCACCATTCAAAAACTTCACAGCGACCTGACCACGCAAAAAGAAAACGCCATCACCTACGAAGATTTTCGCACGCACAAAGTCGTGCTGATTGCGGACGAAGCCCATCACATGAACGTCAAGACTAAAGCGCAGGGTGAACTGTTCGAGAGCTGGGAGAACACCGTCGAACGCATCTTTACGCAGAATGAGGACAACCTGTTGCTTGAATTTACCGCGACGCACGATTATGCCACGCCCGCGATGGTGGAGAAATATCGCAACAAGGTCATCTTCCGCTACGACCTGATCCAATTCCGCAACGACCGCTACTCAAAGGACGTGGTGATTGTACAGTCAGATTTTGACCAGCGAGAGCGCATCCTGCAAGCCCTGATTTTGAGCCAGTACAAGCAGGAAGTGGCGGCAAAATATCGCATCAATCTCAAGCCCGTGATTTTGTTCAAGGCACAGCGGACGATTGAGCAATCGAAACAGGTCAAGGCCGAGTTTCATGAATTTATAGACAGCCTCACGGCAAAGGACATCGCCCGCATCCGCACGTCAAACATCCCGCTTGTTCAACGCGCGTTTCGTTTCTTCGGTGAAAATGGCATCAGCGACGAGCAGTTGGCCGAACGTCTGAAGTGGGATTTTCAGCCCGATTACTGCCTCTCGGTCAACGATGAAGGCGAAAAGGAACGCTACCAGATTCTGGTCAACACGCTGGAAGATAAAGCCAACCGCATTCGCGCCATCTTCGCCGTGCAGAAACTCAACGAAGGTTGGGACGTGCTGAACCTGTTCGATATTGTCCGCTGCTACGAAACACGTGATTCCGGCAAGGGAAAAGTTGGAAAAACTACTCTGTCCGAAGCGCAACTCATCGGGCGCGGGGCGCGGTATTTCCCGTTTGTTCTACCAGCAAGTAATGACCGTTTTCGCCGTAAATTTGACGGCGACCTTGAACACGAACTTCGTGTGCTGGAAGAACTACATTATCATAGCATCAACGACTCACGCTACATTGCCGAAATCCGTCAGGCGCTCATCGAGCAAGGCATGATGGACGAGCGAGAAGTGACCCGCGAACTCAAACTAAAAGAATCCTTCAAGAAAACGCCGTTTTACAAATATGGGATTGTATGGCTCAACGACCGTCAGCCAAAGGATTATCAGCGCGTAAAATCCTTTGCCGATTTGGGCGTGAAGAAACGGAACTACGTCCACTTTATCGCCACAGGTCACGGCGGCGCGACCGTTGCGCTGGAAAACGGGGAAAAGGGCTCGGTTGTGAAAGACGAAACCCGTGTGGACGTAAAGGTGCGAGACATTGAGCGCAACATTATTGAATCCGCCATTGCCCGCAATCCGTTCTTTACCTTCGCGAAACTTAAGCGGTATTTTCCCCATCTTGCCTCCATGCGTGACTTTATCGCCTCTGAAGACTATCTTGGCGGGCTGGAAATCACCTTTCAGGGTAATGTGTATGGGTTGGGCGACAACCGCGCTGAAAAGTTAGCCGCCATGCAGGGCTTGCTGGGTCAAATCGAAGCCGAAATCCGCCAGCAGGTCACGGATTTTGAAGGGACAAAAGAATTCAGGCGCAACTGGGTGCGGGAAATCTTCAGGGACAAAATATTGAAATTCGATGTCCAAAACCCCCGCGCCGCAGACGACCCGCAGTTTGAGTATTTCGTCTCCGCCAAAGATTGGTTTGCGTTCAACACGGTTTATGGCACAAGCGAAGAAAAAGCCTTTGTGCGGATGCTGGACAGGCAAATGCAAAAACTACAAGCGCAATACGAGCAAATCTACCTGCTGCGCAACGAAGGGCATTTTGCCATCTACAACTTTTCCGATGGGCAAGCCTTCCAACCCGATTTTGTATTATTCCTGCGCGAAAAGAGCGGACAGTTGCTCATTTATCAACTTTTCATTGAACCGAAAGGGAGACACCTCAAAGCGCATGACCGCTGGAAAGAGACGTTTCTGAAAGCAATCACTTCAGAGTTCGGCGGTAAAATACTGACGTTTGAAGATAAGAAATACCGCTTGATTGGCGTGCCGTTCTACAACAACGAAGACGAAAACCAATTTAGGGCAAGTCTTGAGTCTGTGTTGAACTAGGCGGGACAAACGCAATGAAGTTCATTGGGCAAATTCTGAAAGGCAAACGGCGGCATAACATCAAGAATTTCTTGCAAGGTATAGTCCTTAAAAAGGTTGTTTATCTGCATTTTCCTTGTGATGTAGGACAAATAGATGAGGGCTATGAACTGAACGAAAAGCTTGCCGCCCAGACTTTGCTCCGATGAAACGGCCAGCCGTCGCAGATTCAGCCGGTCCTTCAGATTCTCAAAGGCCTTTTCCACCAGATCCTTGTTCCTGTATATTGAAAGCGCCTCCACCGGGTCCTTGATTTTATTGCTCATCAGAGCGAAATAACCGTAGTCGCGCTTTGCCTCTGCTATGGCGTCTTCCTTGGCCAAAATTTTCGTGCAGCGAACCGGGGTGCTCTTCACTTCGAAATATTTGGCATACTGCTTCTCATGATCCGGATGGCGCTCACCACTTTCCAGCTCTCTCTGTAACGATGAGATCCGCCAAACTGCACAAACCGTGATTGGAGGTGAAACAAATCCTTACCGCGCAGCGAAAAAACTCTATGACTACATCCTGTCCACTGTGACGTATACGTTCCTGTCTCTGTGTGTAGTGAAACCACAATCTGTGCAAATAAATACCCTGTCAGACAGAGACATCTGTTCTTTATGACCACACATGAAACACTCTTTGGTAGTGGGTTCGTTTCTGTCAATCAGGATGGTTTCAAGACTGGCACTCAGTCTTGACTTAATTGTTCCCATCCCGGAATATTCATGAGGAATATGTAGAGCAATCGGAAATTCGCTTCGAGGATCCAATTTTTTCACAGTGGGAGAAATCACTATGAGCTTTCCCTCTTTCATTGTGTCGTTTCTGCCGGCTTGCGGATGCGCTTTTTCTTCATGCCGTCCGCGCGCTCTTTAACCCAGAATCCCCAGATCTCCTTGACGTTGCCTTTTTTGTCGATCACCTTGTAGCGGGCTTTTAGTCCCTTGGTGGGGGGTTCCAGGAGCGTGTAGCCGATCTTTTTAAAGGCTCTCTCGACCACTTTGGGTGGCGTCTTCCTTTTCCATTTTGTCCTGCACAGCCCGCACCATCTTCCCTGCAGGATGGAGGAGGCGGTTACGTCCATGATGTGTCCCTTCCCGCAGTCTATTCGCACCTTCTTGTTGGTGCCGTCGTATTCTTCTCTCGTCGTTATGAGGGTGCCTCCCCTGTTTGCCACCATCTTTTGGAGCTTGCGCCACGAGGCGTTCTTCCTCTTTTGCGCTTTGATCACCTTGGCGCACTCGGGGCACCAGGTTTTGCAGGCGAGGAGGTTGGAGATCCTGGTCTTCCAGGTGTGGCCCTCTTTGCAGCGGAGGGTTGCGAAGGTGTCGCCCGGCTGGTATGGGACGACCAGTTCTCCCCCTCGGCTCGCGACGTATTTCAGGAGTATGTTTTCGTGTTTCTTGTACCATTTTGGCGTTCTCATGTCTTATCTCCTG
>Ga0209720_1002667_pt1 | contig 13003 bp, 12 predicted proteins | sample AD_JPNMR3_MetaG_FD_184426 | JGI IMG/M metagenome (GOLD analysis project Ga0209720, IMG submission 184426) | Active sludge microbial communities of municipal wastewater-treating anaerobic digesters from Japan - AD_JPNMR3_MetaG (SPAdes) (version 2) | ecosystem: Engineered > Bioreactor > Anaerobic...
ACCAGCTCGATTAACCTTAAATTGTAATTTAGCATACTTTGGAAAAACCATCTCATGAATATCGACACTGTACTTCAATCTAATCACTCCTTCATTTTTTCCGATTTATATATAACTTCCTATTTCTATAAATTCTACATTACATCATCATAAATTAAAATATTTTTATTTAATCGGCTTCTATAAACAGCTAATACTCTTAATCCCTTATACCCTAACTCTTTAGGATTTCTCGAAGAATTATTTCTAATCAAGAAGACTACATCATCCTGATCATCTAAATCATCTAAACTTGTAATAACTTTTGTTACAGGAATTTCTAACCAACCATCATCATTAATGTTAACAGTATCATCTGCATCAAAGTTCTTAACTACAACAGCTCCGTCTGGTAATATATCACTGCCAAACACAACATCGTTTTTCTCATCTATAGATGGTAAGAAAGCCACGTTTGGTTTTAAGTAATATACACCTTTATCAGTTAGCTTAAGCTCTATTCTACCATCTTTAATTAACTCATCTAAAATTGCTCTTGCCCGTCGTCCCATATAAGAGTCTGCAGACTCCCATACTTCAGCATTGTCTTTCTTGAGTGATATTGGATATTCTATATTGCCTTGAAGTACCAAGTCAGCTTTACGACGACCTTTAGTAAATGTTCCAGTCAATTTACAATTCATAACTCCGACACATTTAAATACTTTATTCTTCCCAACAAATTTGATATTAATTGGGCCAGAAGCACAATATTTATTTATTATATCACCTAATATCTTTTCATTTAATACACCAGCACTATGTGCCTTATTTGGCTTAGCTACTAACCTTATATTACTAGGTAACTCTACATAACCTACAGATGATATGTTATTTGGAGTATCGACATATGTACCATTGAATTCTTTAGCTAAATATTTCAATAATTTAACTCTATTTAAATCTGTCTTTATATGAATTTGTCTATTATTTTTAATTATTACGGTTCCAATTTTTTGATGTTTATTCAAATCTTCTATTTGTTTAGCCAGTTCAAGTATCTCAGGATTTAAGCTCTTTTCAGATAGTAGTAGTTTTTTAGTGTTATTAAATAACTCATCTTTACTTAACATAACAGGATCATGTGGTACTTGAGTTATAAAACCACTACTCTTCTTTTTATTCTTCTTTTTCTTATTAATATCATATTTTCGTTCTATTGGTTTAGTCATCTGGAGTTCTACCACCTGTAGCATGTTGCGTAATCTTTTGTAACATTTCGTCTGTCAATTCAAAGCTACCATTAACTTTCTCTAATTTAAATGCAGTGTCTTTAAATTTAGAACGAAAATCACTTCCTTCTATGTTCTTACTAAACACAATCCACATTTCGTCTAAAACATTTAACATACCTTCTCGAACGATCTTAGGTATTGTATTCAAAATTTTTTTATGAACTTGTTCTAAATATTCTTCATTTACTACGCGATTTCTAGTTTTATTACGTATTTTAGCTAAGTCAATGCTAGTTATAATCCACACTAAAGCTACATTATAACCTAAATCTTTAAACATATGAGCATTTAAGATAAGACTGTTGATATCATTGCCAGTGGTATCTATTACAAAATTTTGTAATTTACTACCAGCACTTTTTAAAAAACTTTTAAAAGCTTTAATGAATAATCGTTTCTCTAAAGTAACATATCTATGTAATGCGTCGACGTGTCTAGGATTCCTCATGTCAGGCAAGTCGCCGTCGAATGGCTCTAAAATTTGTTTCTTAGTCTCTGGATCTATATCAGGACTACTAACCATCTTCTCCAATAATTTAACATATAATTCTTTAAAAATATCACTGTCTAAAATCTTAGCATCGATTAAAAACTGATTTCTAATAGTATACGACTTACCAGAAGCTGGCCCCCCACATGTAAATATAGCCCAACCACTTCTAGGATATGGTTTACCACCAAATTTAATCGAAGAATCTTCAATTAAACCAGTAGACCTTTGTTTAGTTTTAAGCGTCGATTTAATAATATTAAACAACTTGTCTGACACAAGTGTAACCTCCTATTAAGTAAAGAATTCCTCGAATAGAAATTTATGACTTTGAGGAATAATACTAAGAATTCTTAGACACAATGTTCTAAACTCCTTCAAAGCCCTAGGACTAGTTCTAAGTTCAAAAATATGGCGTAATTCTCTAGCATTTAATGTTAATACTAACTTAGTAGTCGTCGATTCTTGTATGTAGTACTTCAAAATGTCATTAGGTATACCATGTTTTGAAGCATTTTCTATTTGTTCTTTTAAAGTATTAGATGTATTTTTCAGATCGATAAGAATTTTAGATTTATCATTGTCTTTCATTATTAACTCTTCATCTTCTGAAAACATATGATCGACTTGAGTTGTCTTATGTAATGCCCACCTGGTCGATTGCACACTCAATGATATATGTCTGTGTCTGGCTAATTCTTGAAGCAGGGCTCTTGATATTCCATCTATAAAGAAACTATAGTTAATATGCTCAATAACACTAGTATGGCCTTGTGACACCAATTTCTTCAAAAATTCAGTCGCATCATAGTTTGCGATCTTACTATCAGAATTTGTACAAACTAAACCCGCTTTCAACGCCACTTCAATCGGCGTATAATATAACAATTCCACTCTCATCATCCATTAATCCTCCTTAATCTTAACTAATAATATCATATATTTCTCTATCTATATTATTTACATCTGTATAGCGCGCTTCTATCTTTTCCGCTATAATTAAGCTAGCTAAATCAATATATTTCATCTTTATTAATCCTTCATCATCAGCAGTTATTGATATATCACTACTTAATGGTTTAACTTTATAAATAATATGCATAAATAAATGTTGATCGTTTTCAGCTGGAATATCAGAAAATAATAACATTCCACCTTTATATATCTTTATATTTTGGTCTTGAATTGTAAAGTCAGATTTTACAATAAAATATGTTGAATTTCTCTGTTGTTTAAATTTTAATGCTGCAATTAATCGATCATAATTCAACGTATACCAGACTCCTCTCTATCTTGATGGTAGATATTAAGTACAACACTGTAGCAAATATCACGGTGGACATCTGTACTACCAAGTTGGAATTTGTAAAATCTGTCGTCATAAGGAAGTTTAAGTTCAACGATATCATCTTCGTTAGGATGATCATCAAACTTCATGACTCCATATATCGTTGTTTCTGGTTCAATACCATGCCCATAAGCTTTGAGCACTTCATTAAATCTGTTATAATCAACATATACATGAGTATTTATAACATGATATAAGTCATCATCTTTATGATATACAGTAGGAGAATCTTGATATAATGGATCTAGAGCAGTTTGAATTCCTTCCCATCTGTAAAGCCTACAAGGTATACCATAGAGCTCTATTATTTCATTAACATACTCTCTTAATAACGGTTTATCTTCTAATTGATGGAAGATCTCACTAAAATTTATTTCAGCCAATTTATATCACCGCATTAAACCAATCAATTTGTGTATCTTTTCGTATAGCTGCTAATAAATGATCTATATTCTTAAAGTAAACATAAACTTTTTTCTTTTTATATTTATCATAATACGAGAGCCAATAACACATTGGTGTTCCGATTTCAACATGAATATAAAAAGAATTTTCACCATATTTAGATTGACAAAGACCAGCACGATTAAAAATATTTTTTACTTTTAACAATACTTCGATGGCATTTGACTCACCATCAAGCACAAAATCAACTGCATTTCCACTTGTATGTAAACTCGAATTTGATGACCCAATAGAATAATTACTTGATAAACATCTGTATGCACTTATTATATTAATTGGTTTATCACCCAGATATGTTCTTAATTCCTCAAGTTTATTTGGTAGTTCTTTATTTAAAAGAACTTCGCCACAATGTTTACATCTGAACTCATCGATCGTAAAATGAGGTGATATTTGTTTACCTTTAGATCTAGTATAATTACTCATTCCTATATATGACATACGTAACCACCTTTTGGTTTTTTTAAGTACTTCAGCTATTGCTGAGTACAGTCTAAAAAAGGGTTTACTTTCTTACTTTCCTCCATAGAAAACAGGATAATATTACTTACAAATAGAGTCTTCATGTTATCGTTTAATTCAATAATATAAAACTTTTGTAAATCATCATCATTTAAATTGGCTACGTAGTCAACTGTTAAAAAACCATTTATAGTAACAGCATAATTATTAGGTGAGAAATCTTCAACATCCACAGCTCTACCGTCTGGAGTCATTATTTTTTGACCTGGATAAACTACAATGTTGTGGTCTTGAAGTCCCATCCCAGATACTCTGATTAATACACCAACAGCAGCATCTATTTCTTGCATATCAAGAATATTTGATGTCTCTTCACCGTTGGGTTTAAAACCGGCTACTTTGAAGTCTGGTCCAAGTAATCCTTTTTTAAAACTATCATATATCATGTATGTTTGAATATTACCATGGGACGTATATAAATCGCAGTTTTCATGAATAATATATTTCTGTGTCATTATTTTATCTCCTCTAATTTAAATTTAAAAATTTCACTCTATTAGATTTATTTTTAGTTGTAATCTTATTAAATACACCACTATTTTTGGCGGTCGCTTCAAATGGCAATTGCCAACCTAATGCGTTATAAAATGATTCTACTGGTTTAATAATTAATCTCTCCTTCATTTTATCATAATCGACAACAAACTTTCCATCAATTGATTGCCAATAATGATTTCCGTCCGGTACAGATATTACATATTCTTTCTTTAAATTCAATTCATTATTCTCCCAACGCTTTACATATATATATTTCACTTTACCTGTTCTAATCTTATCGGTTTCTTTTTCGGCAAAATAATCATTCCATACTCTAGCTCCCCTAATATGCACTGGAAGATTTTTAACATATGAATCAATATTATTCACAGATATTGGTAATGCAATATCCTGAAGCCGGTACTCATTCCTCAATTTTTCACATTCTTGTACGATAAGAGCATCTATACTACTTTTATCTTCTAATCTTAGTATACTTAATAAAATATTTTCTAGGAATGGTTTTAAAGCTTTTGGTGTACTTGACCGCCGCAATGATATACCAACTGATTTTAACTTATCTACAGGTACTCCTTCATTGTATATAATATGTATTGCATATGCTTTTTTTGCTACAAATATTCCAGTATCAGCTAACCATTCATTTTTTATAGTTAAAAAGTTATTAGATTTATTTACCTTATACTTATAAAAAATATCACGACATATCCAATATATCGATTCATTGATATAATCTTGACATTCTTTTGATATATTTGAGATTTCTTTTAATATCTCTGGATCTCTTTCAGTTGGACTATAATTTACAATATCTTCTAAAGTAAATATAATCGAATCAGTATCATTTGTTATAACATAATCTTTTTCTTGTTCAGCTTGAACTTTATTATTTAAAAATTTATTTAATAAATAAGAACATGTTCTTATTAATAATTGTCCTGTTGTAGTAATTCCTTCTGATATATCTAAATTATACAATCTAAAACCTTCATTAGCTGTTGCACCATAGACCGAGTTATTAATAATCTTAACAGCTGTTTGATATACATTATATATATTATATAGATTCTCATTACCTTTCTCTAAGTTAATAAACATAAGTTTTTTATATTTATCTCTCGACTCCATAATATCGCTAATAATCTTAGCAATAATTGCATCATCTTTATTTTGATCGATTATTAATCCATTTGGTAATATACAAAAATTATTATCTTTTAACCACTTCTTAAGATCTTTTAAATTCTCAAACTTATCTGGAAAGTTTTTATTTCTGTATAAATCATAATATTCAACTTCCATATCTATATATTTTTTTTCAATTAATTGTAAATCTATATTATTTTCATTTTCAATATCTTTTAATAATCTAACATCATATTGTAAATATTTTGGTAATAATTCATCTTTAATATATTTTAAATCATTAATATTTAAAGCTTTAGCAATTGTATAAGCCACCATTTGTTGATAACAATCGACTTTCCCGACAAGAGTTTCAGTGGACATCAAAAATGTTTTAACAATTGATGGATACAGTGACTTAAAATCTAAATCAGATACCCACTTAAATAATCCTTTTAATGGTGACTTAACATAAGCACCTAAATATTTGCTTTTTGGAATAAATAAAGGTTTTGAAGGAAGGACATAGTTCCAACCATCTTCTTCTCTACGCCTAACAGCTTCCATCAATAATAAATAATCAATTATTCTTGTCTCATAAAATATATCTTGAAAATTGATTTTCGAAATATTTCTTATTGTAATAGCTAAATTTATAATTTTTAATTTATCTTCCAACATTACAAGTAATCTTACATCTTGAATATTATACTTACAAAATTTAACAAAATTGTTTAAATATAACTCAGACGGATCAATATATTCTTCATCATCAGCACCATTGATTAACTTCGATTCTCCTAATTCTTCTTCAGCAATAAATTTAAGTGCATATGATGGTTTTTCAGTATCAGCATATTTTTTATACAACGTTAACATATCTATTACATCTATACCTGGAATAATATTGTCTAAATTTAAATCTTGATCATTCTCTAAAGCGTACTTAATCTTTGAGCTCACGTAGTTAAACGGGCTTAGAGATTCAAGCCCGTTCAAACCTACATAATCAATTATTTTTCTACATATATATGGAATATCAAACTTGGAATTCCAAGCTGTTATAATATCAGGACAATTTTGTTTAACAAATTGAATAAATGAAATTAATAATGATTTAGGATTATCAAATAAATAGAGATCTACCTCACCATATTCTCTTACTTCTTTTTCTATATCATTTTGTACTGTCTTAGGTTTTTTAACACTATCTTTATTTAATAAAAACCATGAGTAAAATTTATTTGTATAATTATCATATATTGTAATAGCATTTATATCTGCTAAATTGTTTTGAAAACTAGGTAAATTACCATCTGTAGTATAAGTCTCAATATCTAAATAAAAAACACGCGGTTGTATAGTCGATGGAAATTCAACATTATAGAATGAATCACAAACGAAGCGTTGTTCTGGAGAAACATCTGCTTCTCCATGTAATAAATTAGACGTTTTATATAAATTATATGCATCTCTAGGATTAATGTATACTTTTACTAACTCTTCACCAGTATTTAAATGTTTATAGACAATATCATTAATTCCATATTTATGATATCTAGTAGACATGTATATATAATGATCAAATGGGATTGAAACATGATTAAGTCTATTTACTCCTCTTGTCCTATAATACATATCTATACATTTACTTGAACTATTATATTTTATTTTTGTGGGCAGAAAATTAATCTTTCGAATCTTTTTATTTTTATCAACCATATTATTTCCGGTCAACTCCTAATCATATGATTGGAACTAGTAATATATAAATTATATCACATCTGGCGAAAAAGTAAATAGTTAATCTGTATGAATGCTATAATCTGGTTCTTTAACAACTTCTATATTTAATTTTCCACCACTATTTGATTCATTATCATTGCTATCTTTGATTTCATCAGAAGCGCGTTGTTGATAGTATTCAAGTACTTGTTTCATATAATCTTCCAGTTCATCATAATTAATAAGTTCTTTCTCTATAATTAACTTAGATAAAGCTTCTAATTTGACAACAGCTTGAAATAAAGATAACTCAGTTTCTTCTAAATGAGATTTCAATTCATCCATTTGTTCTGTTAATTTATCAATTTTTTTAGAAAAACTTCCCACAATAATTCCTCCCTTTATTCTATTTACAATCTGAATAACCACAACTTGGACAGACTGAACAACCTGATGCTTGAATCATTTGTGCATTACATTCAGGACACCAATTTCTGTAATGACCAAATTTCTCTAAAGTCGGTTCTGATTTTATTTCTATTTCTTTTTGAATATTATTCTCACTACTAAGTAATAACTTATAATAATTATTTAAATCTTTAAGCATTTTACTAGCAGCATCTGGAATACTTTTAACGACAATCTCTTGCCCATCTAAAGAATCATATACCCAAATTTCAGAACCAGATATATTGCTCATAGTATCAATTAAATCTTTAATATCAACACCAGAACGTAGTGCTAAACTTATAACTCTACTCAAAGCTTCAGTTATTGATTTTGAAACACTTCCTGATTTACCCGCTGATATAAATGTTTCAAACATCTTACCATCATCATCAAAATTAGCCGTTATATATATAGATCCATAAGGAGAATCACATTTTGTAGTAACTCCTTGCATAAACTTAGGTCTACTTCTAACTTTACTTTCTTGTTTTTGTTTATCTTCAACTACAGTATTTTTATCTAATTTTTTAATAGGTTGTTCATCCCGTGAGCCATCTCGATAAATTGTAATTCCTTTTATACCATTATCATAACAATACTCAAATATTTTTTCAACATCATCAATAGTTGAATTATTAGGCATATTAACTGTCTTACTTATAGCACTGTCAATATATGGAGCAAAAATAGCAACTGCCTTTACATGTTGTAATGGTGTTAGTTCATGAGCGTGTATTAGTAATCCTTTCTCCTCATTTTCTTTTGTATATAATCTATGATAATAAGTTAATTCTCGTTTTTCCTGAGAAGATACAGTAACTTTTCTACTCCAGGCATAAGAAAAGTTTGGTTCAATTCCAGAACTTGTATTTAACAACAATGCAATTGTTCCGGTAGGTGCAATAGATAATCTTCTAGAATTTCTTAAACCATTTTTACCTCTTTCAGTATTAAATATTGATTTAAATAATTCTAAAATAAAATCTTCATTTATAATATAACTTTGGTCATTATATATACTAATTAAAGCATTCTTAAATGATATAGGAAGGTCAGAATTTGGAATAACACTTTCTACTATATATTTAATATTATCAGAAAATATCATGTCATCTTTTACAATTCTTGTTAAATAATTTCTTTCACCTTTTTCATCATCAAAATGTGGGTATGGTCCTTTTATAGTAGCTATAGCAGCAGTAGCAATTAAAGAATACTCAGCTAAAATTTTAGCTATTTTTAATGAAAATTCTTCAAACTCTTTTGAACCATATTTAATTCCAAGTAAAATACAAGCATCTGCTAATCCCATAATACCCAAACCAACAGGACGAATGTCCTTAGTATTTTTTTCTATTTTTTTAAGTGGATAATTTGTAACATCTATAACTAGATCTAAATAATAAATTGATCTTAATACTTGATCTTTAAACTCTTTATAGTTAAAAGTACCGTCATCATTAACAAATTCAGCTAAATTAATCGAACCTAAATTACAGCTAGAATCATTGGGTAATGGTTGTTCACCACATTGCAAACTGTTGATAAGATATAACTCTGATCCAACACTAGTAGGTAGTACTGTACAAATATTATGGTAATCATCTACAGTACCATTATAAACTGTTTCTTTGCCAATATAACTTATACTTACGATCATACTATCATAAGACCATACCGAATTACTAGTTCCGATTAAATTATTTTTAGCATCTTCAAAAATACGACCACATTCGGCGGAACATACAGAAACTTCTCTTTTATCAAACAAAACAACAAATTTCTTTCCACAAATTTCACATTGTTTTTCTACATAAACAGTATCACCACGGATAAAACATTTTAAATCAGTAGAACTTTGACATTTTTCTAATTTCTCAAGAGATTCAATATATATGCATTTATTAAACTCATTATTTGATTTTTCAATAATATTATTTTTTCTGATATCTCTTTCTTTACTACCAACCCATAAATAATCACCAGCTCGCAACTGTGAGACTTCTTTATAACTACCATCTCTCAATTTAAACTTATGATTACTAGTAGCTTTAATAACAGAACCATCAAATAATTTTATTTCATAGACATCTTTATCATAACCAGTAATTCTTGGATGCCTCATCATTTTAATAACAATATTACCATTTTTATCTAAGCAATATACTGGAATATCTCTATCTTCTTCAACTAATTGCTTAAATGGTACAGCATTTCTACCATCAGCAACTGCTACTAAGGTATCACCAGTTAAACATGGGTTTGTAGCTTCAATATGATATTTTTCATCATTTTTAAGTAGATTATCTCTGTTAGCTGTATCAACAAAAAATAAACCTGGATCACCATTTTTATGAGCATTTGTACAAATTTTATTCCATAAATCTCTAGCCTTAACTGTCTTTACAACACGTCCAGTAGCGGGTGATTTTAAATCATATAATACATCTTCTTTTACGGCGAACATAAAATTATCATCTACAGCTACTGATATATTAAAATAACTTAAGTTACCATCATTTTCTTTACATGAAATAAATTCTTCTATATCTGGATGATGGACATTGAGCATTCCCATTAAAGCTGCACGTCGTTTACCACCCTGAACTACAGTAGAACCCATTGTATTCCAATTCTGCATAAAAGATATTGGACCAGATGCTTGACCTCCACAACCACCAGCAATTAAAGCTCCTTTCTCTCTTAAATTACCAAAATTTGCTCCTACTCCACCACCATACTTAGAAATAATAGCAGCATTTTTTACACTATCAAATATTCCTTCTATAGAATCAGGAACTTCAAGAGTAAAACATGCAAACATCATCTGATTTTTACTGTAGTTTTTACATATTTTATCATAAGTATCTCGTATTTCTTCATAATTACCAGATGTAAGTGTTTTATACAAATATTTACTTAAACTTTTATTTGAACTAATACCAACACCTGCTGAAAATAAAGCAGGCGAATTAAATAAAAATCGATGAGCCATCATATCATTATAAATACTGTTCTCAATATTTAATATATAATCTAACTCTTCATTAGTTAAATCTTCTTTATATTCACCGGCTGCAATAACTCTAGCAACTCTTCTACAAAGCTGAGAAAAATTACTTTCTTTTATATAATCTGGTAAATCTATAAAATATCTCATTTTTAAAATCTCTAAAGCATTTGGATCAATTTCTTTTTCTGTTGCAGGCAATTGAGACGGCTTAACAAACACCAATTTTTTATATAAATCTTTTAAAGATACATTATCCATAGACTAGTTTCACTCCTTAAACTAATTAAATTTATAAAACTAAATATATTAACTATCAAATCCAAACTTAAATAATAATAACTCCTTGATTGGAGCTGGTTGTGTGACTGTAAAATTTAACTTTATTGAAAATCTTGAAAAAAACTATGATCTCCATCCAATTATTTGTTATTATTGCGGAAAACCTCTAAAATTTAAAAAATTTTATGAACAATATGAAATGCCCAAAAAATTCTGTAGTAAAAAATGTAAAAATTCCTATATTAAAGAAACAAATGACGATAGTTTAAAAAACAATAAAGAATTTTCATCCCAAACCGAAAAAGCTATTTATACTTTTCTAACTTTACAATATCCTGATTATGTTATCAAACATAATTTAAAAGATGTATATCCACCTTATGAAATTGATTTATGTATTGAAACAAAAGAATTTCCCATGTTTATTGAATACAATGGAATTTTGCATCTCAAAACTAATTCTCATAATTTAAAATGTAAAATTAATGATAAAATTAAAAAAATAGAAATATGTCAAAATAGGCAACAAAAAATGATACGTTTATGGAGTGAAATTGGAATATACTCGAAACCTTTAATTTTTAATGAAGCCCTTAAAAAATTAAAAGAAGAAATTGATATACTTATTAAAAATAATATTAAAGGTGGAAAATGTATAGAAATAATTATCGATAGAAATGAAGAATTCCATCGATATTCTGAAGATTTTAGAAATATTTAATATTTAATTATTTTAATAAATATAAAATATTTGAATATAATTCTGTTATATTATGTATATTAACACCGTCATCAAGTGTATCTTTAATATGTAATATAGGATGATACATCAACATTGTTTCTTTAACAGAATTTGCAGATGTTAATCTACCTAAACCAGTCATAGTACCATATATATCATCAGCATCGATATTATTAGCTATATTAGCTAGCGTAGATACTGTTTGAATATTTGGCATTGATGGAGTATATTTAGATACTTCATTAGAAATAGTAGTTTCACTAATAGGACTATTAATAATTTGTTCTATTTGCTCATTAGTCAGTGTAATATACAATTCATCACCAAAATCATTATCTAATAATTTATATAAATAGATATGTACTTCACCATTACCTGTAAGAACCTCATATTTATGAGTATATTTACCATCTACATGTACTAAATCTCCGACCAATACTAATTCATCATGATCATTTCTATGTGCTATAGCACTCACTATATCTTTAACAAATCTATCTACATCACTTATATAAAATTTAACATCTGGATTATTCTTTGAAACAACATAACATACATTTTTATCATAATATTCATATGAAATACCGCTTAATGCAAACGCAAAACTAACTACTGATATAATAAGTAGTGCACATATTGTTATTATAAAACTTATATTTCTCACCAGTATTTCCTCCTTTTATATGGCACTATTTTTTATTATAATTTAGTCTTTTGGAAATTCAGGCAATCCATACTCCTTTATATGCCTATCTATAATTTTAAGATCTTCCTCTGGTATTACAGCACCTTGTTCAACCCAATATTCACCATTTACAGGTCTATAGAAGTACATAAAAACAAGACCTTCTCCGCACAGAATTTCATATTTATAGTTGTATTTTCCAAATCTATAGATTTGAGTTGTTACACGAACTTGATGATCGTAATCATTTCTAATCGCCGCAGCGTACATAATATAAGTAAAAAATTTATCCAAATCCATAATATAGTATCTTGCAGTTGGATCATTTTCGTCATACATATAACCTATATTATCACTTTCCCTTACTAATATGAGATCAGCAAATAC
>Ga0209720_1002674_pt1 | contig 12987 bp, 5 predicted proteins | sample AD_JPNMR3_MetaG_FD_184426 | JGI IMG/M metagenome (GOLD analysis project Ga0209720, IMG submission 184426) | Active sludge microbial communities of municipal wastewater-treating anaerobic digesters from Japan - AD_JPNMR3_MetaG (SPAdes) (version 2) | ecosystem: Engineered > Bioreactor > Anaerobic >...
TGTCTACTCAGGTGATACTCTTTTTGTCATTGATAGTATTGACCGGGCTCCTTGCTTTTGCAATGCATCTTTCGCTGAAAAAACACAATGAAAGAATGGCGTCAATGAAAAAGAAAAAAAGGCTGCGCAAATAAAAACGGCTCGCAACGAACGTGTCGAAACAGCGGCTCATGGTTTTGAGCCGCTGTTTTATATGAGTCTCTGTATAGCTGAAAGCTGTTCTGCTGATTGATATAAGGGCCTTTGCTGAAGTCTCTGCAGTTAATCTTATCTATTGAGATCCTGCTGTCAATACTTAGCTGCTGAAGTTCCTGCTGCTTAGTCCTTCCGGATTGCTGTTTCTTCTATTACTGTACCGGTCCCTCATTGCCGCAGTTTTGCCTGTCGCGTCAAATCCCTGTCCCACCGCGACTGCGGCTTCTGCCTCGGCATCATACACTTCCATGTTCCTGAAAGCGGCGGCCAGCATCAGCTTGATCCTGTTCACCTGGTTTACCTCGCTGGCTCCGGGGTCGTAATCCACGGCAACGATATTGGCATTCGGATATTTTCTCTTCAATGCCTTTATCATGCCCTTGCCGGTAACATGGTTGGGCAGGCAGGCAAATGGCTGCATGCATACTATATTTCCGGCGTCCTGCTCTATGAGCTCTATCATCTCGGCCGTCAGGAACCAGCCCTCTCCGGTGCAGTTTCCCAGCGAAAGCACTTCCGACGCCTTCCGCGCCAGTTCATAAATGTCGGATGGCGGCTCAAAACGCTCGCTTGCGGCCAATACCCGCTTCATATACCTCCTGTACAGTTCGATCCCCCAGATCGTCAGCCTGCTGGCCAAATCCGACAGGAGCGGACCTGAAAGGTACTTGCGCCTGTAGATCGCACCATACGCGCAGTACAGGAAGAAGTCGATCAGGTCAGGCATGACAGCCTCGGCTCCTTCTTTTTCGACCAGGTCCACCACGTTATTGTTTGCCGTGGGATGGAATTTCACGAGGATCTCACCAACAAGACCTACGCGCGGCTTTTTTACATCGGCCAGTTCCAGGTTGTCGAAATCCTCCACTATCTGCCTGATATTCCGCCTGAACACGCTGTGTTTCCCGCTTCTGACCGATTCCATGCAGCGTTCGATCCAGCTTTCATAGAGCCGGTCAGCCGATCCCTTTATCTTCTCATACGGCCGCACCCTGTACAGAAGGCGCATGAACAGGTCTCCGTATACCAGGGCGATCAGCGATTTGTTCAGCAGCCCCGGCGTTATTTTGAATCCGGGGTTTTTCTCAAGTCCCAGCGCATTGAGCGAGATCACAGGTACATGTCCGAAGCCCGCATCCTTAAGGGCCTTCCTTATGAACCCTATATAGTTGGTCGCCCTGCAGCCTCCGCCGGTCTGGGTGATGATCACGGAAACATTATTTACATCATATTTCCCGGATTTCAGCGCCTCCATGATCTGCCCGGTGACCAGGATCGAAGGATAGCATGCGTCGTTGTTCACATGCCTCAGGCCCTCGTCGACAGCCGCCCGGTCCACGGACGGCAACACTTCGATATTATACCCCGACGCCCTGAAGGCCTCCTGCACGAACTGGAAGTGTATCGGCGACATTTGCGGCGCCAGGATCGTATGGCGTTTTCGCATCCCGTCGGTGAACGGCACCTTCCTGAAACCGTACTTCTCAGCCTTTCGTTTATACCCGCTCCTGCTCCTCTCCTCCATGGCAGCCCTGAGGGAACGAAGCCTTATCCTTGCAGCACCCAGGTTGCTTATCTCATCTATCTTGAGTACCGTATATATCTTTCCGGCTGCCTGCAATATTTCCTGCACCTGGTCCGTCGTAACGGCATCGAGTCCGCAGCCGAAGGAATTAAGCTGCACAAGCTCCAGGTCGTCCCTGGTCCCGACAATAGCCGCGGCTGCATAAAGCCTCGTATGGTACATCCACTGGTCCACCACACGCAAAGGGCGCGGCGCCTCCGCCATGTGTGCAACGGAATCCTCCGTCAGCACCGCCATTCCGAGCTCGTTGATCAGATTCGGAATGCCGTGGTTGATCTCCGGATCTATATGGTAAGGCCTTCCGGCCAGCACGATGCCTTTCCCGCCTGTCTTTTCGATCCATTCAAGGACCTCGGCGCCCTTATCCCTGATAGCGGCCTTGACCCGTTCGTCCTCCGCCCATGCTTTCTCTACCGCCGTTTCCACTTCCTTCTTCGTAAGGCCGAACCGCCTGAATTCCTCGTACAGCCTTTCTGCAAGGCCTTTCCTGTCGAAGTACGGCAAAAACGGGTTTATGTAATTGATGCCCTTTTCCCTCAGGACCTCCATATTCGCCTTTATAACTTCCGAATATGAAGTCACGATGGGGCAGTTATAGCAGTTGTCGGCCTTTTCGTCCTCTTTTCTTTCATAAGGTATGCACGGGTAGAAAATGTTTTTGACGCCCATATTGACAAGGCTCATTATATGGCCGTGCGCCAGTTTCGCAGGATAGCAGACCGACTCGGACGGCATCGTCTCGATGCCCATCTCGTATACCTTCCTGGATGAGCGGGGCGAAACCACCACCCTGAACTTCAGTTCGGTGAAAAATGTGTGCCAGAAGGGGTAGTTCTCGTACATGTTCAGCACACGCGGTATGCCTATGACGCCCCGGACCGCATCTTTCCCGTCCAGCGGCTTATACGAAGTCAATAGCCTGTATTTGAAATCATACAGGTTGGGTATGTCATGCTTCGTTACTTCACCGCCCGCTCCTCTCTCGCAGCGGTTCCCGGACACGAACACCCTTCCGTCGGTAAACCTGTTGATGGTCAGCAGGCAGTTGTTGCTGCACTTCCCGCAGCGCTTCATCGATATCTCGGTCTCAAAATTTTCCAGTTCGTCTGCGCCCATTATACTGCTCCGCTGTCCTTCCACGGCCATTTCCCGGGCAATCAGCGCAGCGCCGTATGCTCCCATGATCCCGGCAATATCGGGCCTTACTGCTTCCCGTCCGGATATCAGTTCGAAACTTCGCAGCACCGCAAGGTTATAGAAAGTACCGCCCTGTACGATCACCTTCTTTCCGATTTCCCTGGGGTCCTTTATCCTTATGACCTTCATAAGCGCGTTTTTAATGACCGAATATGACAGGCCGGCAGAAATATCGCCTACGGTGGCGCCTTCCTTCTGCGCCTGCTTGACCCTGGAGTTTATGAAGACGGTGCACCTGGATCCCAGGTCTACCGGATTTTGCGCCAGCAGAGCCTCTTTTGCGAAATCCTCGACGCTCATATTGAGCGAATTGGCAAATGTTTCAATGAAAGAACCGCATCCCGAAGAGCATGCCTCGTTGAGCATGATATTCTCGATGATGCCGTTCCTGACTTTCATGCACTTCATGTCCTGGCCGCCGATATCAAGTATGAACTCAACACCGGGCAGGAAATGCTCGGCCGCCTTGTAATGGGCTATCGTTTCGATCTCTCCCAGGTCCACGCGCAAAGCCGCCCTGACAAGTCCCTCTCCGTAGCCTGTCACGGTCGAGTTCGCGATCCAGGCATCTTCGGGCATAATGGAGTAAAGCTTTTTAAGCTCCTTAATGACCGATTTGAGCGGACTGCCCTTATTACTTCCGTAGTGGTAATACATCAGGGCCCCTTCCGGGTCGATCAGTGCCAGTTTCGTCGTCGAACCGGCATCGATGCCCAGGTAGCAGGCGCCGCGGTGCGACGCCAGGTCCTTTCTTGCCACCTTATGCCTGGAATGCCTGCGTTTGAACTCATCCAACTCGATCACGTCCCTGAAGAGCGGCTGCAGCCTTTCCACTTCCTGGACAGTGAATTCGTTGATGGCAGGGAGCTTTTTGCGTAGTGCCCTGAAACTCATGGGCTTCGTTTTCTTCGAAGCCAGCGCGGCACCCGTGGCGACGAACAACTGCGAATTTTCAGTGAAGATCACCTGTTCATCGCTGAGCCCCAGCGTCTCTATGAACCTTTTCCTCAGTTCCGGAAGGAAATACAGTGGACCGCCGAGAAAGGCCACATTCCCCCTGATGGGCCTCCCGCACGCCAGACCGCTTATGGTCTGGTTTACAACAGACTGGAAAACAGATGCTGCGATATCTTCTTTCGCCGCTCCTTCATTGAGCAGCGGCTGTATGTCGCTCTTTGCAAAAACGCCGCATCTTGCGGCGATCGGGTAAATTATCTTGTGCCTTGCCGCCAGTTCATTGAGCCCGGCGGCATCAGTCTCCAGAAGCGACGCCATCTGGTCGATGAACGCTCCTGTCCCGCCGGCGCAGGTGCCGTTCATCCGTTGTTCTATACCGCCCCTGAAAAAGGTTATCTTCGCATCTTCACCGCCAAGCTCTATGGCCACGTCGGTCTGCGGTATGAACCTCTCAACGGCTCCGGCTGCCGCGACCACTTCCTGCTCGAAAGGCAGTCCAAGCCACTGGGCCACCGATATGCCCCCCGAACCTGTCAGCGTCACCGTCAGGTCGTCACCGTCAAATATCGCACAGGTTTCATCAACAAGTTCATAGATCGTCTTCCTGATATCGGAAAAGTGTCTCTGATACTTGCTGTACTGTGTATTGTCATTTTCATCCAGCACAACGAGCTTGACCGTTGTGGAGCCTACGTCGAGGCCCATATGATAAAGCCTGCTCATCTGATCTCCCAAGATACACGAATTATATTCCGGAAATCCTTCTGCACATCCCGGGCTGCCGTAAGTCCTTCAATATATTCCGCATAACCATAAATACGGAAGCACTTGCTGCATTGTCTGAACCCCGCCGGCAAATTCTGATGCCTTGAAATGCATCGTCCCGTCATGGCGCCGGAAATCCGGCAACAGAGCCGGGTACCCGGCCATCAGTCTATCGTGCCGAACCTGCCGAATGGGTAAAACCTGAAAACGGCACGCCCAACGATCCACTTCCTATCTATTGGGCCGAAATCAGTGCTGTCCAGGCTGTGCATCCTGTTGTCCCCAAGTATATAGACCATGCCTTCAGGAACCGTAAGATCCGTATATTCGGGCAAATCTCCCTGCGGAGTATCCGGCTCCTCAGGCAGACCGATCAGCGACAGTTCCCCGTTTATATACAACTTTCCATCTATGACCTGCACCCTGTCCCCTTCGACAGCCACCAGCCTTTTTATCAGCTGCTTCTTCTCCCCGGGGAACCTGAATACTATGATGTCACCTCTCTTAAGCCAGCCAAACCGCGGCCCCAGCTTCTCCACCAGCACATTGTCGCCTTCGGTCAGCGTGGGCTCCATCGAAATATCGTGGACTATCGTCCTCTGTGCAACGAACGTGACTATCAGCAAACTCACGATCACTGCAATACCTATATGGACAAACCAGTCCAATACTTCGTTCACCGCTTTTTTGCCGCCGTTCGCCTCTTTGCCGGCCGTCTCTTTATTCTCCGGCTTTGCAGTTTTTTCGTTATCTCCGATCATCCCTGCATCTCCTGAAATTTTATTATTATACCAGGTTCAGCCGGTACTTCCCGGTTCAGTCGGTAACCTTGAGGTGCAGTTCCTCAAGCTGCTTCGGATCGACAGTGTCAGGCGCCTCGATCATAAGATCCGACGCATTCTGCACCTTCGGGAACGCAATGACGTCCCTTATGCTGTTCCTGCCTGCCATGAGCATAACAAGCCTGTCAAGGCCATATGCCATACCGCCGTGCGGCGGTACACCATATTTGAACGCTTCGAGAAGGTATCCGAACTTGGCCTGCGCTTCCTCCCGGGAAAGCCCGAGAAGCCTGAACATCCTCTGCTGCAGGTCCTGCATGTGGATCCTTATGCTGCCGCCGCCGATCTCCGTGCCGTTGAGCACAATATCGTAAGCTTTCGAGCGCACCCTTCCGGGATCGCTCTCAAGGAACTCTATATCTTCATCCATGGGCGAAGTAAACGGATGATGCTTTGCTACCCACCGGTTCTCTTCCTCGTCGAACTCGAACAGCGGGAACTCCGTGACCCACAGGAACCTGTACTCCATGTCGTTCAGGATGCCCAGCCTTTTTGCTATCTCGACCCTCAGCGCGCCCAAAGAGTCATATACCACCTGGTTCTTATCCGCAACGAAGAGGATAAGGTCGCCCGGTTCCGCGCATGTCTTCTTCAGAAGCGCATCCATTTCTTCTTCGCTGAAGAATTTGGCTATCGAAGACCTGATGCCGCTTTCCTCCACGGCTATCCATACAAGGCCCTTTGCCCCATAAGTCTTTACGAACTCGGTCAGGCTGTCGATCTCTTTCCTGCTGAACTTTCCGCAGCCCTTTGCGTTAATGGCCCTTACACTGCCGCCGTTCGCAACTGCGTTGGAGAATACTCCGAAACCGCAGCCTTTGACGAGACCGGAAACATCCACCAGTTCCATGCCGAATCTCATGTCCGGCTTGTCCGAACCGAACCTGTCCATGGCTTCCTGGTACGGCATCCTCAGGAACGGAGTATCGACTTCCACGCCGAGCACCTCCTTGAAGACCCTCTTTATGAATCCTTCGTTCACCGTGATAACATCGTCCATATCGACGAAAGACATCTCAAGGTCTATCTGCGTAAATTCGGGCTGCCTGTCGGCCCTAAGGTCCTCGTCCCTGAAACATTTCGCTATCTGGATATAACGGTCGTAGCCGGCCACCATCAGAAGCTGCTTGAACAGCTGGGGCGACTGGGGCAGCGCATAGAACTTGCCCGGATGCACCCGGCTGGGGACAAGATAGTCCCTTGCCCCTTCCGGCGTACTCTTTATAAGTACCGGCGTCTCTATTTCCAGGAAACCGTTCTGGTCGAAATAATCCCTTGCCACCTTGGCCACCTTGTGGCGGAGCATCAGGTTGGCCTGCATATCGGGCCTTCTTAAGTCAAGGTACCTGTACTTCAGCCTCATGGCTTCGTTCACGTCAGAATTTTCTTCTATATGGAACGGAGGCGTCTCCGCCTTGCTCAGGATCCTCAGTTCACTGGCAAGTATCTCGATCTCGCCTGTCTTCATGGACGGGTTTATGGCCTCCGGCGCCCTCCGCGCCACTTCGCCGGAAACTGCGATAACATATTCGCTCCTTACTGTTTCAGCCTTCTCAAACAGTTCCTTTTCGGTCTGGTCGTTGAAAACCAGCTGCACGATACCCGTCCTGTCTCTCAGGTCGATGAACAGCAAACTGCCGAGGTTCCTCCGCTTCTGGACCCATCCCATTACCGTTACCTTTTTGCCCACGTCTGCCGCACTGAGTTCAGTACACATGTGGGTCCTTTTCATGCCGTAGATCGTCTCTCCCATAAGCCATCTCCTATTCTGAACGCAAAACTGTATCTTGAGTCTCAAAACAACTTAAAACCGTAAAACTGATCCGGGCCGCTTAGCCAACTGGCCTGATGCGCCGGACCGCAGACAAAAGCAAAGCCGCGACTGAACGCTGCGTTACTTTGCCTGGCCGGCCTGGTTCTTCAGCCTGTCAACTATTGAATCAAGGCTTACATCCTTCGAATCCCCGGTCCTCATATCCCTTAGGACGCCCTTGTTGGCTTCGATCTCGTCGTCGCCGATAACGATCGTATAAGAGAACCTCTTTTTATCGGCATATTTCATCTGGGCCTTGAGACTCCGGTTCATCAGGTCCGTTTCGGCCCTCACTCCGTTGCTCCGGAGTTCGTGGACCATACTCATTGCAAGGTCCACAGCCCTTTGTCCCAGGGGCGCGATGTAAATGTCAGGCGCCGGCGGCTCTGCAATGACCACTCCCTGGGCATCCAGCTCCATCAGCAGGCGCTCCACTCCGAGCGCAAACCCGATGCCTGGTACAGAAGGTCCTCCGCACTCCTCTACCAGCCCGTCATACCTTCCGCCGCCGCAGATCGTGCCCTGTGATCCTCCGTTCTCCGAAACGAATTCAAATACCGTCCTGGTATAGTAATCAAGGCCCCTGACGATCGTCGGATCTATGGCGTAGACGATCCCAAGGTTGTCAAGCCCCGACCTGAGGCCTTCAAAATGCAGGCGGCAGTCATCGCACAGGTTATCAAGCAGAAGAGGCGCCCCGTCGATGAACTTCCTGCATTTCTCGTTCTTGCAGTCGATGATCCTCAGAGGGTTCTTCTCGAACCTGTTCCTGCAGTCGCCGCAAAGTTCGTCCAGGTGGGGCCTGAGATAATCCTTCAGCTTCTCATGGTAAGCCCGCCTGCAGGCCGGACAGCCTATGCTGTTGATATTGAGGCCGGTCTGCCTCAGTCCGAGTTTCCTGAAAAACATATGGAGGAGACTGATGACTTCCACGTCGATCTCGGGCCCTGGAGCGCCGAACGCCTCCACGCCGAACTGGTGGAACTCCCTGTACCGCCCTTTCTGGACGTTCTCGTACCTGTAAGCCGTGATCTCGTAATAAAGCTTGATTGGCTGCGGCAGTGAATACATCCCGTTTTCGATATAGCTGCGCACTACGCCGGCTGTGCCTTCAGGCCTGAGCGTGACGCTCCTGCCTCCCTTGTCGTCAAAGGTGTACATTTCCTTCTGTACTATATCGGTAGTATCTCCGACACCTCTTTGAAACAGTTCAGTATGTTCAAATACAGGTATCCTTATCTCCTTGTATCCGAAGCAGTCGCAAAGTCCGGCAAATACCCTGCTCACATACTGCCACCTGTGTATCTCGGACGGAAGTATGTCGCGTGTTCCCTTTGGCGCTTGGACTTTCATGGTTACCTCCCGTTGTGCGGCGTTTCGGGTCCGGTCATCATACCGGCCACGCCTCTTTGGCCGCGGCATACCCGACCGGAAATATCTTTCCCCGCTTTGCCTATAAATAAATAAAACTCCCGTCAAATGAACTGTTCAGAGACGAGAGAGTACAATAACACCTTGATTTTTCCGCCTCATTTTATTTTAATCCCTAACCTTGCGATTGTCAATATGTGGGGAAACGGCCGGTCAACGCTGCTGACCGGCGCTGTGAACGAGGCGTACCTTGATGCTGTGGACCGTTCCGTCGTCGACAAGGTCGATCACTGTTTCCTCATATTCCGTCGTTTCTTCGGCCATGCCTTTGTATTCCGTTATTCCTTCGGTCACGTTTTTGTGATCCGTTGTCCCTTCGGCCGTACCTTTCTCCGCACTTTCCGCCATATCTTCGGCCGTGCCATTCACCCTGCTTCCCGCCGCACATCTTGCTGAGCCGCCGGTTATGCTTTCCGGCGCGCATTCTGCTGCACTTCCAGCTGCGCCTTTAACCGCGCCATTCACGGCACCTTCTGACGCACTCATCGACATACCGACAAGCGTGCTGTCCGCCATACCGTACGCCGTTCCTTCAGTCGTTGCCGCTGCCATACCGTCCGCAGTATTTCCCGCAACTCCATCTGCGTCTGCGTCATGGCCCTGCTTCACGTCTATTATATAAAGCGATGTGCCGTACCTGTACGTGATCCTGTAATCCCCGAACCCTTCGGGGACCCGCGGCCTGATATGCAGCCGGCTGCCCCTCTTTTCAAGGCCGAGGAACCATCTGACCAGCCCGCTGTACATCCATCCGGCAGAACCCGTGTACCAGCTCCAGCCGCCCCTGCCCATACAGTAGTCGTTGTACGATACGTCAGCTGTCATCACGTACGGCTCTCTTTCGTACCTGAGGGCGTCCTTTTCCGTGATAGTGGCATATATCGGGTTGAGCATCCTGAAAAGCCGGTACGCCCTGCCGGAGTCACCAAGGATGGACGCGGCTATCGCAAGCCACACGGCTGCATGGGTGTACTGCCCGCCGTTCTCCCTCATTCCCGGGTAGTAGTTCCTGATGTATCCGGGTTCCCTGTCCGTCTTGTCAAATGCAGGAGTCAGCAACAGCGATATCCTTTCCTTCTCGACCACGAGATGCTTCCACGCCGAACTGAACGCCATGCGCGCCCGCTCCGGATCAGCCGCTCCCGAAATGATGCTCCACGACTGACTTATCGAATCGATCCTGCATTCCTCGTTTTCCTTCGAACCCATCTTCGAACCGTCGTCATAGAACGCCCTGAGATACCATTCACCGTCCCAGGCATGTTCCTCGATACTTCTCTTCAGCATCTCAAGCCTTTCCCCGAGTTCGTCGGCAAATCCATGGTCATTCTCGTGCCTGCATACGGGTATGAACTTCCTCAGCAGATCGCACATGAACCATCCCAGCCATATGCTCTCTCCCTTTCCCTGTATGCCTGCCCTGTTCATGCCGTCGTTCCAGTCGCCGCCTCCCATCAGCGGCAGGCCGTGTTCGCCGTAACGCACGCGTTTTATGGCATTCCTGCAATGCTCGTAAATGCTGGCGTCCTTCTCCGAAACCTCGGGTAAAAACATCATCTCCCCAACGCCGTCTTCAAGGGCAGGGCCCTTGATATACGGGGTCCTTTCGGAGAGTATGGACCAGTCGCCGGTGGATTCTATGTAATGCGCCGTCGCATACGGGAGCCAGAGCAGGTCGTCCGAGATCCTCGTGCGCACCCCGACGCCCTTCGGCGGATGCCACCAGTGCTGCACGTCCCCTTCCTCGAACTGCCGCGAGGAAGCCAGCAATATCTGCTCCTTCAGCATTTCCGGCTTTGTCCACACAAGGGCCATTGCATCCTGCAGCTGGTCCCTGAACCCGTATGCCCCTCCGCACTGGTAAAACGCTGCTCGCGCGAACAGCCTGCATGAAACCGCCTGGTAAAGCAGCCATCCGTTCACAAGTATATCCATGGCCCTGTCGGTCGTTTCGACCTTTACGGCTCCGAGCAGGTCATCCCAGTACTGTTTCACCCTCTCAAGCTCGGCGTCCGCAGCCCCGACATCCCTGTACCTGGTCCTCATCCTGCCGATCTCTTCTTCACTGTTGCTGCAGCCAAGCCCGAAAATCACCGTGACGCTTCCGCCCGGCCCGATGGACACGGGTACCTGTATCGCTCCGCACGGGTCATAGCCCTCGCCTGTCCGGCATGAAAATTTCTCTCCCAGCCCGCCGGGCTCGCGCACCGAACCGCCGGGACCGAGCACTTCCTGCCTGTCGCCCGTGTACGACGTTATCATCCCGCTCGAGAACATGAACGCCCTGAAACCGCGGAAATCATAGTTGTACACATTCCTGGCGCACAAATATTCATATTCGTTGTCGTACGACGTCACGACGTACGGCGCCGCAGATGCCCTGTCCACCCCGAGGACCCATTCGACATAATATGTCAGCGTGAAGCTACGTTCCCTGTCCGAATCATTTATGAGCGTGAGCTTCCACAGCTTGACCGGCTGGTCCACAGGGACGAAAACGGTCAGATGCTGCCGGATGCCGTCCTCTTCATGCTCGAAACACGAATACCCGAAGCCGTGCCTCGCCAGGTAAGCGCCCCTGTCCTTCCTGCCGAGCGAGACCGGCGTCATTATCCTGCCCGTTGTCTCATCCTTTATATAAATGGTTTCGGGACACTGGTCGATAACAGGGTCGTTGGACCACGGCGTCAGCTTGTTTTCCCTGCTGTTGAACGCCCACGTGGAACCTGCGCCCGTTTCCGATATCATGAAGCCGAAATCCTTATTGGCGATGACATTTATCCATGGGGCCGGCGGGACATTGTCCCCGTCCATGATGATGGCGTACTCCCTTCCGTTTTCCGAAAATCCTCCAAACCCGTTGAAAAACTCAAGGTTCTGCGCCGCGTTCACCATATGCACCTCCAATGCTGTTCCTGATACTCAAGCCTGCAGCAATGTTCGCACGCATTTGTCTTCCCGTTCATCTGTTTGCGCGCCACCTGCCCGTCCAGCCGGGCACATCGGCAATCACGTTCCTGAAGTGCAGGCCCGTTCTCTCTGAAATCACCACGCGGGCCACCGTATACAGCAGGTCGATCTCGGGAGGTACGAGCTGGTACTCGTGCAGGATGAATATGCCGGCCCGGTCCCTGCTGTTGTATGTCCTCAGCGAGCTGGTCATCTGCCTGAGCATGTCATCGAGCTCATTCATGTACCCGTACTTTGCGCTGCTCAGGATCACCAGGTCCGCCGTGACACAATTTATCCGCATGTATTCGTACAGTTTCAGGACTTTCCGTATGAACCCGGCCTCTTTGACGGAATCCACCGTCAGCAGCAGGATCGGGTTGTCTCCCGATATGCCGAACCTCCAGAGTGAGCTCTGATCCTTCCAGTTGCGCCTGATTCGCTCGGCAGGGCCTCGGTAATACCTTGACGGGTAGAACACCGGTCCTATCAGGTTCTGGAAAACGTTCAACTGGTTTCCGTAAATGCCCAGGTATTTCAGTTCCGTTTCACTCTGGTTCCTGAATTTCTCCATGATATTGTCTATCCTGTACGGTATGCTCATCTCTTCGCCGATCCTGACAGCCTCCTCGCGGCTTGCGCAAACCCCGGTTATGAAAGATATGGATGCCTTGCCGCCGGGCTCGAGCAATATGCTCACGCGGAGGCTCATGATCGGGTCGGGAGAGAAGCCGCACCTGTTCGACAGAGGCAGCCCGTCCCTTACCGCCGCAGGATCCTTAAGCGTGTTGAGCCTCCCTATGAACCTCATCCTGTCGTTTTCGTATTCAACGGCCTTGTATGGCTTCCTGTCTGTCCTGACCATATGCATTATGACAGGTGCGCCATCAGCTCCCCTTCTCCTGGAGATAAACACGTCGCTTTCCTCGATGAATTCGCTCTCGATGAACAGCTTGTTGAAGGCCGGGTGTCCCGATTCCGCCATGAAGGTGTCTGCCACCACCTCGATATAGCTGGTCAGTTCGATCAGTTTCTCTTCGCTGCTGTGGTTGGTAACCGTAACCTTCCTTATCTCAAGGTCGTGTTCCAGGGAAAGGCTGACTGTCGTTTGAGTGGAAACGTCCCCGTCCTTCCTCGTGAACTCGGCCCTGTCGTATGAGAATACCGCCTGGTAGTGGTCCGCTTCCTTCCGGGTCGGGTTGAAAGCAGCGCTCCAGTACCTGCCGGCCTCAACATCCCGGATGTAAATATAA
>Ga0209720_1002685_pt1 | contig 12919 bp, 12 predicted proteins | sample AD_JPNMR3_MetaG_FD_184426 | JGI IMG/M metagenome (GOLD analysis project Ga0209720, IMG submission 184426) | Active sludge microbial communities of municipal wastewater-treating anaerobic digesters from Japan - AD_JPNMR3_MetaG (SPAdes) (version 2) | ecosystem: Engineered > Bioreactor > Anaerobic...
TATTATAGGATTAAATATGACAAAAAATCATCTTATGCTCAGAACCTTACCTTTTTAATCCCCTCAAAGAGTAAAGAGAAAAAGACCCTTGTGGTTTCAGCTCATATAGACCATTTGGGGAAAGATATAGATGGATACTTCCCAGGAGCTAATGATAATGCTTCTGGGGTGGGAGTTTTAATGGAGATTGCAAAAGAAATCTGGGAAAAAGGAAATAATTATCCCTTTAACATACTTTTTCTGGTAACTAATGGGGAAGAGAAAGGGATTCTCGGTGCTGAATTTTTTGTAGAGGATCCTGTGGTGCCTATAGAAGATATCTTTCTTAATATAAATATAGATTGTGTGGGAAGAGGAGAAAAACTTTTTGTAAGCTACAATACTTATGCAGAGGATATGATAAAGAATATGGGTATAAAAAATGTGAGCTTTGTAAAAGATCTATTTTTAGCTGATTCAGATCAGTATGCCTTTCATCTTGAAGGGATTCCTACATTTTTTATACTAAGAGCTAATAAAGATTATTCTATGCCTGATCTACATCAGAAAACTGATACATGGGATAAAATTCCTAAGGAGAATCTTTCTGAAAGTATGCAAGTTTTTTTTGATATTCTTCAAAAGGTCTCTTTTTTTAACTATGTTTTAAAATAATCGTTTTAAACTTATAATAAGAATATTAGTTTTATGTTTGAGGAGGACATTATGAAGAGGATCTTATTGCTTGTTTTGATCCTTCTTCTTATTACAAGTGTAAAAGCCTCTATACTTTTAAATGGTGCTGGTGCAACCTTTCCTTATCCTCTTTATGCTCGCTGGTTTTACGATTTTGAAAAAATCTCAGGAATAAAGGTAAATTATCAAGCTATAGGAAGTGGTGCAGGAATTCAGCAGATACAAGCAGGGACTGTAGATTTTGGAGCATCAGATTCTCCTCTCTCCAGTAAAGATCAACAGGCTTCTAATCTTATAATGATTCCATCGGTGGCTGGAGGGATTGCCATAGTTTACAATATCCCAGGAGTTGGAAAAGGGCTGAAACTTTCCCGTGAGGTTATTGCAGATATTTTCTTAGGAAAGATAAAGACATGGGATGATCCTAAAATTACCTCTTTAAATCCAGACTTGAAAATTCCAAAAATTAACATAACTGTCGTGAGAAGGTCTGATGGTAGTGGTACTACTGATATATTTACCCATTTCCTATCCTCGGTAAGTCCTGAATGGAAAGAAAAAGTTGGTGCAGGTACCTCTGTAAATTGGCCTACAGGTATTGGTGGAAGGGGGAATATGGGAGTTGCAGGATATATAAAGAATATTGTTGGTACCATAGGATATCTTGAGTTTACCTATGCAGTACAAAATAATCTTCCCTATGCTATGGTAAAGAATAAGGCTGGAAATTTTGTATATCCAGAGATTCCTAATATAGAAGCTGCTCTTGAAAACTTTCCTGTGCAAAAGGATTTTTATGTCTATCCTATAGATGCAAAGGGAAAGGATAGCTATCCTATTTCAGGATATACATTCTTACTTATAAGAAAAAATCAAGGGAATTTAGAGAAGGCAAAGGCTCTTATTAGCTTGGTGAACTGGATCTATAAAGAGGGAGATAAGACTGCAAAAGATCTTTATTATGTACCTCTGCCTCAAAAGGTGAAGAGTATGGCTCTTGAAAGATTAAAAGAGTTAAATTATCAAGGTAAACCTATTCGTTAATTGAAATTATGAGGATAGGAGATAGAATTTTCAAAATTTTAGCTGTATTTTCAAGCCTTATAATAGTAGGGCTTGTAACAGGTCTTTTTATAGAACTTCTTGTTACCTCTATTCCAAGTATTAAAAAGTTTGGCATTAAATTCATTATTGATACAGTTTGGGATCCTGTAGCAGAGAAATTTGGAGCTCTTCCTGCTATTTATGGTACCTTAGTGACTTCTTTGATTTCTCTGCTAATCTCATTCCCTATAAGTATAGGTATTGCGATTTTTCTATCAGAACTTTCTCCTCCCTTTTTTAAGAGGACTCTTTCCTTTATTATTGAGCTTTTGGGAGCAGTACCAAGCCTCATATATGGTATGTGGGGACTTTTTACTCTTTCCCCTTTAATTCAACTTAAAGTAGGTCCATTCTTACAGAATATTTTGGGCTTTCTTCCTTTCTTCCAAGGATATCCCACAGGAGTAGGATATCTCAATGCAGGAGTTGTATTATCTATTATGATTATTCCCACTATATCCTCCCTTTCCCGTGAGGTGTTTATGGCTGTTCCTATGGATCAAAGAGAGGCAGGATATGCCTTAGGTATGACCAAGTGGGAGGTAATTAGAAAGGTAGTTCTTGGGAATGCCAAGTCAGGAATCTTTGCAGCAGGAATTTTAGGGCTTGGAAGGGCTTTAGGAGAGGCAGTAGCAGTAACTATGGTAATTGGAAACTTCTACAATATATCTGTATCCCTTTTCTCTCCTGGGGTAACCATAACCAGTGTGATCATTAATGAGTTTGTGGAAGCTGTGGGAGGGTTAAAGATTTCTGCCCTTATAGAACTTGCTCTTATACTATTTATAATTACCTTTTTTGTAATGGGATTTGCCAGGTATTATATATTAAAAAGGATTGAGAATAAATGAATTATAGAAGAAGGAAGACTACAAATTATATAATGCTTGGAATTTGTATAGCTGCATTCTTTATAGGAGCTATCTTTCTATTTTGGATTCTTGGAGATGTTTTTCTAAAGGGAATAAGGTATATAAACTGGAAGCTTTTTGTGGAACTACCAAAACCACCTGGTATACCAGAAGGGGGTTTTGGTAATGCAATTCTTGGCACCTTTATCTTAACCATCTTAGCAAGTATTATAGCTATTCCTATAGGTATTATGGCAGGAGTTTATGTAACGGAATATGGAAGTGGGAAGCTTGCTTGGTGGACAAAATTCCTTACAGAAATTCTGTCCAGTTTTCCTACCATAATTATAGGTGTATTCATATATATACTTATCGTGGTACCTATGAAGACTTTCTCCGCTCTTTCTGGAGGAATAGCCCTTTCAATCATTATGCTTCCTGTTATTGCAAAATCCACAGAAGAATCTATTAAGATGATACCTGTATCTGTAAGGGAAGCATCTTATGCCTTAGGTGTACCAAAATGGAGGACTATCTTAAGGATTGTAATACCTTCTGCAGGAAGTGGAATTGTGACTGGAATTATGATGTCTATTGCCAGAATTATGGGAGAGACAGCACCGCTTCTTTTCACTTCTCTTAATAATAATTATTGGAGCTATAAACTTAATGAGCCTATAGGAAGCCTTACTGTGTTAATCTTTAACTATGCCACATCTCCTTATGAAGATTGGAGAAATATGGCATGGGCAGCTGCTCTTATTTTAGTATTTATTGTACTCATACTTAATATTATTGCCCATATTTATACAGGTAAAAGAGAGAAAAGATGAAAAAGGAGGAATTTAGCATTGGCTGAGATCAGAGTAGAAAATTTGAATGCTTGGTTTGGAACTATGCAAGTTTTGAAAGATATAAATGTCTCTTTAAAGGAGAAGTATATATCTGCTATTATAGGTCCTTCAGGATGCGGAAAGACTACTCTTCTTAGATGTTTTAATAGGCTCCATGAGATAACTCCAGGTGCTAAGGTTGAGGGGAGGATTTTTCTTGGCGATATTGATATCTATGATAAAAATGTAGATCCAGTACTCATCAGGAGAAGAATTGGAATGGTTTTTCAAAGACCAAATCTATTTTCCCACATGACTATTTATGATAATGTGATTGCAGGATATATATTAAATAACAAAAAGATTCCTAAAGAGGAAAAAGATAAGATTGTAGAAAAGAGCTTAAAACTTGCTGGAATATGGGAAGAAGTTGAAAATAGGCTTAAAGAATATCCTTCTGCACTCTCTGGAGGACAGCAACAGAGAGTTTGTATAGCAAGAGCTCTTGCAGTAGAGCCAGAAGTAATTTTAATGGATGAGCCAACCTCTGCCCTTGATCCCATATCTACTTACCGAATTGAGGAGACTATAAAAGAACTTAAAAAGGAACTTACTATTATCATAGTAACTCATAATATGCAGCAAGCAGCAAGAGTATCTGATGAGACCATATTTATGTATATGGGGGAAGTAATTGAGATTGGTCCTACCACTGAGATGTTTACAAATCCTAAGAAGAAACTTACAGAAGACTACATTACAGGGAAATTTGGCTAATTATTCGTGTAGCTCTTTTAACTCTCCTGTTTCCATATAGTAAATTCTTTCTGCCACGTTAGTTACATGATCCGCGATTCTTTCTAAAAATCTTGCAATCATAAGAAGCTTTATCTGTTGAGGAGCAGTTTGTGGGGCATGTTCAATTTCATCTACAATCTCATCGTAGATTTTATAATAGGTTCTGTCAATGGCATCATCTTGATCTACCACACTCATTATGAAGTTTACATCTCTGTTTATAAATGCTTCTAAGGAGTCACATAAGATCTTTTCTACAAGCTGGAACATATTTATGAGAGTTTGGTTTACAGGAAGAGAGGGCATATCTATAAAATCCAGAGTAAATTTAGCTATATCTACGCAGTAATCTCCCATTCTTTCAATATCATTTATAATCTTCATAGCAGCAGCAATAACTCTAAGATCATGTGCCATAGGTTGTTGAAGGGCAAGAAGCTTTAAGCATTTATCCTCTATATCCCAATTGTATTTATCTACAGTATCATCCATATCAATAACTTCTTCTGCAAGACTCTTGTTCCTCTGTAGAAGAGCATTTTTACTCTTTTCTAACATATCTTTTACCACAGCACCCATCTCAAAAGTGGAGTTCTCTAAGCTTTTCAATTCCTCTGCAAAGCTGTGTCTTAACAAATCTTATCCTCCTTAATAGTTAATTAAGTTAAAAGATTATATCAATATTTATATTTATTTTTCAAGTTTAAATTGTCTCACAGAAGAAAATCTATAGCTTTCCTTTTGCCAATAATGCTTCTTTTGTATAGAGTTCTCTGTTGCTTGTATTAAACTCGTGTTTGACTTGGAGTAATAATCTATCTAAGGTATAAATTTGCCAAGAAATATTCACCTGTTCCATCTACTAAATCTCCTTCAAGGAACAAATTTTTAGGTTTTCCTTTTAAGAATAGATAAAATTTAAACTGTGGGCTTTGGGATTTATCCTAAAGCCCCCTTCTTTTTATATACATGAAAAATATAAATAAAGAATGCTCTTTTTAATTTATTAAAAGTGTGACATAAATCACTTTTTTTAATAAATATAAGTTATAATTTAATTATAGATAGAGGGGTTAAAAGTTAATACTTTTTTCCACTATATAGAAAACAAACTTTTGACTCTTCAATCAATAATTAATGGGGGTATTAAATGAAAAGTAAATTTCTTCTCCTCAAGATTTTTACAGTCTCTTTTCTCCTTATTTTTCTTTCTGGTTGTGTTCCAAAAGAAACACCTCCAAGTACTCCAATAATTTGGCAAAAGACCTATGGAGGAAGTAGTGATGAGAAAGCAAATTCTATCCAGCAGGTAGCAGATGGAGGATATATTGTTGCAGGTGATACATATTCCTTTGGTAATGGTGGCGATGTATATATCTTAAAGCTTAAATCAGATGGAAGTTTAGATTGGTATGAGACTTATGGAGGGAGTGATAATGATTATGCATATTCTATACAGCAGACAACAGATGGAGGATATATTGTTGCAGGTTATACAGATTCCTATGGCGCTGGTTATTATGATGCATATATCTTAAAGCTTCAATCAGATGGGAGTTTAGATTGGTATAAGACCTATGGAGGAAGTGACTATGATTATGCATATTCTATACAGCAGACAACAGATGGAGGATATATTGTTGCAGGAGAAACATATTCCTTTGGCACTAGTGGTGATGCATATATCTTAAAGCTTAAATCAGATGGGAGTTTAGATTGGCAAAAGACCTATGGAGGAGGTAATTATGATTATGCATATTCTATACAGCAGACAACAGATGGAGGATATATTGTTGCAGGAGAAACATATTCCTTTGGTAATAGTGGTGATGCATATATCTTAAAGCTTCAATCAGATGGGAGTTTAGATTGGCAAAAGACCTATGGTGGAAGTGGTGGTGATTTTGCATATTCTATACAGCAGACAACAGATGGTGGATACATTGTTGCAGGGTGCAGATATTCCTTTGGTGCTGGTGGTGATGTATATATCTTAAAGCTTAAATCAGATGGAAGTTTAGATTGGGAAAAGACCTATGGAGGAAGTAATTATGATTATGCAAATTCCATACAGCAGAAAACAGATGGAGGATATATTGTTGCAGGAGAAACATATTCCTTTGGTGCTGGTGGTGATGCATATATCTTAAAGCTTAAATCAGATGGAAGTTTAGATTGGTATAAGACCTATGGAGGAAGTAATGATGATGCAGCATATTCTATACAGCAGACAACAGATGGAGGATATATTGTTGCAGGAGAAACACGTTCCTTTGGCGCTGGTGGTGAAGATGTATATATCTTAAAGCTTGATAAAGATGGGAATACAGGACCCTATCCAGAGTAGTTTTTTGCTTTATTAAACTAAAATTAACTAGGAGCTTTGGGATTTATCCTAAAGCCCCCTTCTTTTTATATACATGAAAAATATAAATAAAGAATGCTCTTTTTAATTTATTAAAAGTGTGACATAAATCACTTTTTTTAATAAATATAAGTTATAATTTAATTATAGATAGAGGGGTTAAAAGTTAATACTTTTTTCCACCATATAGAAAACAAACTTTTGACTCTTCAATCAATAATTAATGGGGGGTATTAAATGAAAAATAAATTTCTTCTCCTCAAAATCTCCGTAGCTTTTTTATCCTTATGTTCCTTTCTGGTTGTGTTCCAAAAGAAACACCTCCAAGTACTCCAATAATTTGGCAAAAGACCTTTGGTGGGACTGGTAGTGATTATGCATATTCTATACAGCAGACAACAGATGGAGGATATATTGTTGCAGGTAATACATATTCCTTTGGTAATGGTGGCGATGTATATATCTTAAAGCTTAAATCAGATGGAAGTTTAGATTGGTATGAGACTTATGGAGGAAGTAATTATGATTATGCATATTCTATACAGCAGACAACAGATGGAGGATATATTGTTGCTGGTCGGACAGATTCCTTTGGCAATAGTTGTGATGTATATATCTTAAAGCTTAAATCAGATGGAAGTTTAGATTGGTATGAGACTTATGGAGGAAGTAATAATGATTATGCATATTCTATACAGCAGGTAGCAGATGGAGGATATATTGTTGCTGGTCGGACAGATTCCTTTGGTAATTATGTTGATGCATATATCTTAAAGCTTCAATCAGATGGAAGTTTAGATTGGTATGAGACTTATGGAGGGAGTGATTATGATGGAGCACGTTCCATCCAGCAGGTAGCAGATGGAGGATATATTGTTGCAGGTGATACACGTTCCTTTGGTGCTGGATGGAGTGATGCATATATCTTAAAGCTTAAATCAGATGGAAGTTTAGATTGGGAAAAGACCTATGGAGGAAGTGGTTATGATGAAGCATATTCTATACAGCAGGTAGCAGATGGAGGATATATTGTTGCAGGAGAAACAGATTCCTTTGGCAATAGTGGTGATGCATATATCTTAAAGCTTCAATCAGATGGAAGTTTAGATTGGTATGAGACTTATGGAGGGAGCGATGATGATGATGCATGGTCTATTCAACAGACAACAGATGGAGGATATATTGTTGTAGGTAATACAAACTCTTCTGGCACTGGTGATGATGCATATATCTTAAAGCTTAAATCAGATGGAAGTTTAGATTGGTATAAGACCTATGGAGGAAGTAATTATGATCATGCATATTCTATACAGCAGGTAGCAGATGGAGGATATATTGTTGCAGGTGATACATACTCTTTTGGCACTAGTGTTGATGTATATATCTTAAAGCTTGATAAAGATGGGAATACAGGACCTTATCCAGAGTAGTTTTTAATCTTTCCTTTTTTTTAAAATAAACAATTTTAACTGGGAGCTTTGGGGTTATCCTAAAGCCCCCTTCTTTTTATATACATGAAAAAGGTCTGCTCTCCAAAATTTGGGCAAGAATTATTTAGTAGTTTAAAATTAATGAAAAAGGAGAAGATTCAAAATGAGAAAGAGCAGGTTTTCAGTAGAAGAGGAGAATAATAGTCCACTATTAAATTATGAATGTCCGGGGGCATGGCAAAAAGAATAGGAATGTAAATTCTACTGGTAAGATAGAATGATTTCATATAGAATTTTATAGAAAGTAAAAAAGAGGGGATGTTCAAGAAGAGATAAAAGTTTTTGTTTTCTGAGTGAGATTGAGAAAGGTACTGAAATAATAAGGAGGTTTTTAAAAATGCCAAAGATTACTTTTATAGGGGCTGGTAGTGTGGTTTTTTCTAAGAATTTACTAATGGATATACTATCTTATCCGGAACTTGCAGATAGTGAGATAGCTCTTATGGATATAAACAAAGAAAGATTAGACCTTATTTATGCATTGGCTAAAAAAGTAATTGAAAAGATAAACTGTGGAGCAAAAGTTACTGCTACTTTAAATAGAAGGGAGGCTTTAGATTCTGCAGATTATGTTATAAATATGATTCAGGTTGGTGGATTAGAAATGTTTGAGAAAGACTGTGAGATACCAAGGAAGTATGGAATAGACCAAACAGTAGGAGATACCATTGGGCCAGGAGGAGTTTTTAGATGTCTAAGAACGATTCCGGTACTATTGGATATAGCTAAGGATATGGAGGAATTATGCCCCGATGCCTTATTTATAAATTATAGTAATCCGATGGCTATAAATTGCTGGGCAATGAATAAAGCAACTAAGATTAAAAATGTTGGACTGTGCCATAGTGTTCAGGGGACTGCTTATCAACTGGCAACATATGTAGGAGTAGATCCATCTGCTGTTTCCTACTGGGTAGCTGGGATAAACCATATGTCCTGGTTTTTAGAGTTTAAATTAGGTAAAGAGGACTTATATCCAAAGCTTTGGAAAGCAATGGAGAATCCTGAGATATATATGAAGGATGCTGTCAGATTTGAGATAATGAAATATTTTGACTACTTTGTTACAGAATCCACTCACCATATGTCTGAGTATGTATCGTACTTCAGAAGAAATCCAGAAAGGATAAAAGAGCTTATACCAGAAAGATGGGATTATCTAGAAATATGTAAAAATGGATGGCAGCCTCATTATGAAATGATAAAGAAAGAGATAAGCGGTGAAAAGCCAATAGTTATAGAGCGCTCGCGCGAATATGCATCAGATATTATATATTCTATGGAGACAGGTATTCCTAATCGTATAAATGGGAATGTAAATAATAGTGGACTTATAACTAATCTTCCTAAGGATTGCTGTGTGGAGGTTCCATGTCTTGTAGATAAAACTGGAATTCATCCATGTTTTGTTGGAGACTTACCAGCCCAGTGTGCTGCTTTAAATAGAACAAATATAAATCTGCAGGAGTTAGCAGTTATGGCTGCTTTGGAAAAGGATCCTCATAAGGCATTTCAGGCAGTAGCATTAGATCCTTTAACTTCCAGTATCTTAGAACCAAGGGATATAAAAAGAATGGTAGATGAACTATTTGAGGCAGAAAAAGACTGGATAGGATTCTAAATTTCATAAGTCTTAGAGGATTATAATAGTCTCTTTCCCTCTGAGTCTGGTCTCTTGCTTTTTTCTTTTCTACATTTTTTGTATAATCTTAAAAGATGGATTCTGAGAGGAGGGATTTTTTCTATTGTGGAAATTGAAAAAGAGATAAGTACCAGGGAAAAGTTTAAAGATATGAAGGAGATAACTAAAGAAGATTATATGAAGTTCATAGAGGAAAATTCCTCAGTCATCATTGAAGATATAGAAATAAAATTAAACGAAAATTGGAATATAAAAACATATGGTCCACCTGAAGACTACATACCTGAAAAAACGACTGTTTGGAGTTTCCCAGATAGAGGTAATTGGGCTACTCACAGAGGAAATTATAGAGGAAATTGGTCTCCCTATATTCCACGAAATCTTATTTTAAAATATACTCAAAAAGGAGACTGGATATTAAATTTTAGAATATTAAATTATATCACTAAAATCTTGAATTAAAGTCATACTCATTAATTTATATTTCCTTAAAAATTAAAAAGAAAAAAATAACTTTTCCATTAATATTCTTGGCTAATATATAAAAACTACTCTTTTTGCAAAAATTTTAAAATTTTTTATCTCCTCTTTTCAAAGAGCCAATCAATTATCTCTTCACTTTCATAAGGAGGAATCCATGACCAATGAGGATTCCATCCCCTTTCTTCAAGATAACCCTTTTCAAACTCTGTATATCTTACCTTTCCACCAATATCTACTAATTTTTTTACAATGTCTCTAGAAAAAGAAACAGAGACCAAAGGATCATCTTCTGCATGAAATACCCATATAGGTATATCTTTTATTCTTTCTACCTTACTTAAGTTTCCTCCCCCACAAATAGGAATTGCTCCTGCAAAAAGCTCTGGATTTTCCATAAGAAGTGCCCAAGTCCCAAATCCTCCCATAGACAATCCTGTTATGTATATTCTTTTTGTATCAATGGTATATTTATTTGTTAATTCCTTTATTAGATTTGCCACAGCTTTTAATTCATTGTTAGGTTCAATGGGGTCTCCTGGAGAAATTTTTATCCAAGTACTTTCTGGAGGACACTGAGGAGCAAGAACAAAACAAGGATGTTCTACTTGATGCCTTGGTTCTGCCCAAACCACTGCACCTCTATAGGCTGAAATTTGCAAAAAGTTATCCCTTCCCCTCTCTCCTATTCCATGCAAAAATACCACTAAAGGATATTTTTTATTCTGATCTAAATCTTTTGGGATAAAAAATCTATAGGAAATCTCTACTCCTAAATCTTTATCTTGGTAAACAAAAGGCAAAAATTCATCCACTATCAAACGTTTTTCAGAGGTATTTTCCATACTAAAGGAAGGTATAACTTCTCCATTTACTCCTACTATATCTATCTTTTGGGTTATTAAATAATTTAATTTTGGTCTTTCAGAAAGAAATTTTTCTAAATCAAAGTGTATGGTTTCTGCTATTTTATCTTTTGGATCTAACTCAATAATTAAAAATTTTCCTTTACTGTCAATGGGATTTTCTATAAGATTTCCATCTTTGTTTACATAGATCTTCTTAATTGTCCTTTTTATTAGATTATCTTTTACCTTTGCCTCTACCACAAAACTTTCTTTTGTTATCTTTGCCCCATCAATCTCTGTGGGATATTCTATGGAAACCGCAAAAGCTTTTTCTCCCTCTGGAAAAACCTTTGTTATTAATGTAATATTTTTCATTTTTCTTCCTCCTCAAAGGATTTAATTAGTTTTACTTGAAAACTATTTTAATATTTTAAGAGGATTATTAAATCATCTTCCTTATTATCAAAAATGGTTGATAGCAGGCTTGCGCCATAGCCGATAACTGTTGCATTTGGCTTAATACCATCCCGTGGTACACCAAGTCTTTCGGCAAGCCCTGGAGTATTCCACTGGGTTGCTGACATGGCTGCTACACAGGCACCTGCTGAAAATCCCATGACCACAATCTGATCCCTGTTGATCCCCCATTCATCAGCATTGCGTCGTACCTCCCAGATAGCCCTTGATACATCGTCCAATGGATTTGGAAACGCCGAATATTCACCAATTGAATAATTAAGTACAAAAGTGTGAAAACCCTCTCTTGCAAATGTAAGAGCCACCGGCTCGCCTTCTGTTTCAGAAAGAAATGTAAATGCACTACCTGGTAGAATGATTATTGCTGGACGGTTCGGGAGAGGCTTTCCGTTCATGGTCTTATCCAGGATATACGTTTTCATGTTTACGCGTCCGTCCGGTGTAAAGTTAATGGTTTTATATAACATATTTACCCCCTCCTCCATTAATTAAAGTTCTTAGTATGATAAAATTGTACAACCCGAAGTTAACTCCATGTCAATAGCCCGAATTGCCTCATCAAAAATCTACATGAGGCAACAAGGAATTATTATGTTTTTTCAATCTCTTCCTTTAACTCATTGATCAAACTTTTTACAGTAACTATTTTATCTATCCTATACACATTAGACCCCGCAAAAGCAAAACCCTCTTTTAAATTTCCCTTCTTTGCATTTAGAAGAGCTAAAGCTATACAATAAGGAGAATTTTGGTAGTCGCAGGTTTTAATACAATGAAAAGGACATCTAAAAGGTTTTTTCCCGCCCTTTTCTACAGATTCCAAGAATTCATTCTTAATAGCTCTTCCTGGAAGTCCTACAGGACTTTTAATAATTATTACATCTTCTTTTGTTGCAGAGATATATGCTTTCTTAAAATTAGAAGATGCATCACATTCTTCTGTAGCAACAAAACGAGTTGCCATTTGAACACCATTTGCTCCCATCTTTAAAAATTTAACTATATCTTCTCCATTATATATTCCTCCCGCTGGAATTACTGGTACCTTCTTATCATATTTTTCTTCTAAAATTTTAACCTCATAAAGTACTTCTTTAAATCTTTCTTCCAAAGTTATATTTGGATCATCTAACTCTTCCCTTTTAAATCCAAGATGTCCTCCTGCTAATGGTCCTTCTACTACAAAAGCATCAGGAATATAGTTAAATTTTTCCTTCCATGCTTTTGCTATAAGTTTTGCAGCCCTTCCTGAAGATACTATAGGAACTAATTTTGTTTTACTATCTTTTGTAATATATTTAGGAAGATCTAAAGGAAGACCAGCTCCCGAAAAAATTATATCAATCTTCTCTTCAA
>Ga0209720_1002707_pt1 | contig 12877 bp, 11 predicted proteins | sample AD_JPNMR3_MetaG_FD_184426 | JGI IMG/M metagenome (GOLD analysis project Ga0209720, IMG submission 184426) | Active sludge microbial communities of municipal wastewater-treating anaerobic digesters from Japan - AD_JPNMR3_MetaG (SPAdes) (version 2) | ecosystem: Engineered > Bioreactor > Anaerobic...
TTGATGGAATCGTTACTGTTTTACCTAATCCTGACCTTTTTATTGCAATGTATGTGAAAAAGGAAGCCATTTTAAGTTCACAGATTGAAGGCACGCAAGCATCTTTAGAGGGTGTTCTTGAGTTTGAGGCCAATTTAGTTCCTAAGGAAAATATATACGATATAAAAGAAGTTATAAACTATGTGAATGCACTAGATTATGGCATTGAGCGGTTGAAAACACTACCGATGTCTTTGAGGTTGATAAAAGAAGTTCATAAAATTCTGCTGGAAAAAACAAGAGGGGCAACAAAAAATCCTGGCGAATTTCGGACAACTCAAAACTGGATTGGTCCAGTAGGCGCAGGTTTATCAGAAGCAATTTTCGTTCCTCCTCCTCCGAATATGGTCATAAGTTTAATGGGTGATCTGGAAAACTTTATTCACCAAAAAGATAATATTCCACCTTTAATTAAGATATCCCTAATACATTATCAATTTGAAACTATTCATCCGTTTTTAGATGGAAACGGCAGAATAGGAAGGCTCTTGATAACTTTTTATCTTTATTGGAAAAATTTATTGTCTAACCCACTTTTGTATTTAAGTTTTTATCTTAAAAAAAATAGAGAAGTATATTATGACTTGTTAATGAAAATTCGCAAGGAAGGTTTATGGAGGGAATGGATAAAATTCTTCCTCAAGGGAGTGTATGAGACATCACAAGAATCAGCAAATACAGCAGGAGAAATTATTAAACTAAAAGATAAAATTATTTATAAGCTTTATGAAAATTCTGCTTCAAGCATCTATGCTGTAAAACTTTTGGAAATTCTTTTTGATAAACCCTTGGTTGAAGTAAATGATGTTGTATCCAAATTAAAAGTTCATAAAGATACCGCCAATGAACTAATCAAAAGTTTTGTGAAGATAGGAATCTTACATGAAATAACAGGTAAACAAAGATATAGGAAATATATTTTTAAAGATTATGTTGATATTATAAAAAGAGGAACAGAATTATGAGCGATAAAAAATATGGAAAGCCAGCCAGACCATTTGAACTCTGGAATATAGGAAACTACGAAACTGTTTACTGGCAGGAAAGACAGGATGAATATCTTGCTTTTATGCTTAAGCTCTATCAGGCTCAACCTTTAACAGGTTTTAGATACTTGCATGGCAGAAAAGGAGATAGAGCAGTTCATATTGGCCCTTTGAATGCACCTGTTACAAGGGAAGAGATAGAAAAAGTGGTTGTTGAGTGTAGAGCTAACAATTTCTATAAAGCCGATGTCTTGGGATGGGAATGGAGTTATGAAATTAATGAGCTTGCTAAAGCTTTTGCAAAAAATGACGGTGTTGATTTGAAACTCGTCCAGATACCATCTGTTAATGAAATAAAATCTTCACTTGTCGGCTTTGATATACAGTTATTGAAAATTCCGGATCAGGTGATAGAAAAAGAGTTGACAAAATATATAAAATTCCCAGAAGTTGCATACTTAGAAATTGAAATAGATGTGAAAGGGAAAGAAGTAACTTTGAAAATTACTGATTTTCAAGTTACACCAACTGCTGAACTCGCAGAGATTGCTAGCAAGGTTAATGATCCAAGGGAACTCATAGATTATTGGGCGATAGACTGGGATTACGATGGTGATACATTCCATAACCAGTGGCAGAGCTTCAGAGTAATGAAGAATCCAAAAGTAGATTATACTGTAAAGTATCAGTATACACTAAAGAGTGGTGAGAAGCCAGGAAAAACTGAAAAGCAAATAATGGTGAAAGTAGTCGATGTCTTTGGAAATGATACAAATAAAATAATCAAGGTGAGGGTATGAAAGAAAAAACAGTAGATAGTAGCGAGAATACAGTATATAGGGAGCAAGTAAAGAGTTTTGAGAATTTGATAGTGTGGCAAGATATGATTTATCCCCTAATCCCTATATACTCACTACTCACTACTAAAGCTAGTAGCGAGAATACAGTAGATAGGGGGCAGGTAAAGAGTTTTGAGAATTTGATAATATGGCAAAAGACGATTTATCCCCTAATCCCTATATACTCACTACTCACTACTAAACTAGTCGATGTGTTTGGAAATGATACGAATAAAATTTTAAAAATAAAGATTGGAGGTAAATAATGGGAAAGAAATATAAGAATCCACCAGTGGTAGAAACACTATGTGAATTTAATTTTATACCTAATCAACCATGGGATTTAACTATACCAGGATTGATATACGAGAAATTAAAGGATGAATTTCCAGACAGAAAGCAACAAATTGGAATAGACGTTGAATTTAAAGCAACTGAGAAAGGGCTTGAGCACATAGTAGAACCTGCATTACCGCGTGTTCAATTTTACAATAAAGATAAGACAGCTTTGATTCAGGTTGCTCCAGACCTTCTTGCTGTTAATCAATTAAAGCCATATCCAACATGGAATAAATTCAAGCCTATGATTATGGAAGGCTTTAGGGTGTATAAAGAAATTGTTAACCCAAAAGGGTTTAGGAGAGTAGGACTGCGATATATAAATATCATAGAATTTGAAAAGACTGATATAGAGATAAAAGACTATTTCCAATATTATCCTTTTATCCCGGGAAATATGTCACAACTCCATGGCCCTTTTTTAACAAGAGTGGAATTTCCATACGAAGAAGGAAATGAGAATCTTATATTAACATTGAGCAGTTTCACTCCTAAAAAACCAGATATAATTTCTATTTTGTTAGACATTGATTATGCAATGGTTGTCCCCGAATATATATCTTTCGAGCAAATTTCAGAATGGTTAGACAAAGCTCATGAGAGGGTTGAAAATGCGTTTGAGTCATCCATTACAAATAAAGCCAGAGAGATTTTTAAGGAGGTAAAATTATGATACAGCTATCAAAATTTAGTAGTTCCGATTTGATGATGATTCCACCAGGGGTTTCTGTTACATTTGAAAATGTCATTTATCCTATACCAGGGACATCTGATAATGAAGAGAATTCAGTTTATCGCTCTCGCTCAAATATGATTGATTATATAGAAAATATTTATATTTTTAAAAATTCCAAAGAAATAAAGATGTTTTTAATATCTAATTATGACCTGATTCAAATCCTTCTAGATGCTCAAAAACATATTTATAAAGTTTTTGGACAAGTTCCTATTTACCTTGAACTTTACCATGACCCAGAAGAAGAATGGGATGAATTGTTTATTTTGATAAAAACACAATATTCCCCAGAAGAAGCGGTTAATCTTGAAAATCAACTTTTTGAAGAATGGTTTGCGAGTATATTAGATAAAGTCAGCGGAAGATTAAATTTTACAGAAGAACCGTTATGAACTTTGATTGGAAAGATTTCGTTAGATTGGCAGAAAATCTTATGAATCATCATGATGAAGCAAGTTTACGCTCAGCAATTAGTAGAGCTTATTATGGTGTGTTTTGTATTTCAAGAAATAAGAAGGGGTTTAAAAATTATAAACTGAAAAAAGGCGAAAATATTCATTGGATTATCATAAACAAATACAAAAATTCTTATGATAAAAATGAAAAAATTGTTGGTAAATATCTTGATGATCTGAGAAGAAATAGGAATTATTCTGACTATGATGAAGATGAAACAATTGATTTTAAGATAGCTCAAAGAGTGTTAATAAAAACAAAAAAAATTTTGGATAACTTAGGAATAAATTTATGAAGATGTTTAACTCCTTATATCCGAACCAAGTACTTTCAAACGAAGGATGTTTTGAAGAAGAAAGAGAATATCAGATAATGGTAAAAGTGGTCGATGTATTTGGAGCAGATACAAATAAGATTTTAAAAGAAAGATTAAAATGAGACCAACTGAAATTTTACATCCAGACAAAAGATACCAGAGTAAGGCGTATTTAGTAAATGAGCTTCGCAAGGCAGTATACTCCTGGCGAGAACAGGATTATCCTAAGGTTACGCCTACTACAAAAAGACTCTTGCAATTCTGGTTTAAAGAAGATCACAACGTAAATAAAGAGCCTTTTGAATTTTGGTTTTGCCAAAGGGAAGCTATTGAAACTTTGATTTATGTTTATGAAGTAATGAAGAAGCGTAATTTCATAGATATGGCAAGAGACTTCGGAACTGGCCACCTGCAAGACTATGACCCGTCCCTTGACCAGTATCCACTATACGCTTTTAAAATGGCAACAGGTACAGGTAAGACCTTTGTGATGGCGCTGAGCATCGTCTGGCAATACTTTAATCATAAAAAAGAGAACAAAGATGATTATACCTCAAAATTTCTGCTCATAGCAGGCGAGAAAAATGTTATTTATGACAGATTGGCAAAAGATTTCAATGATGGCAATATTTTTAGAAAATTGCCACTTATCCCCCCAGAGTGGCAAGAAGAATTTGACCTGAAAGTAATACTTAAAGATGAGCCGATTCATATCATTCCCGAAAGTGTTTTGTTTTTAACCAATATTCAGCAATTGGAAGAAAGAAAGAACAAAAAGGAGGAAGTTGAAGAATATGTAGATGATATTCTTGTTCTGGAGAATGTGAAGAGGCAAGACATATACCAAGAGAACAGAATAAAGGATGTTCTGACATCTTGCCCTAACATTATGATTTTAAAAGACGAAGCTCATCATATCTACAGTTTTGAAAAAGCATGGAAAAATATACTTTTAGAACTCCATAAGAATCTAGCAACTCGGTATTTCAAAGGCATCAATATGGAACTTGACTTTACCGCCACACCAAAAAAGGAAACAGGAGCCTTATTCTCTTGGATTATTGTTGATTTTTCACTGAAAGAAGCTATTGAAATGAATATTGTGAAATTACCACTAAAAGGGATAGTAAAAGATGCTGAGGAGAAACCATCTGATAAAGCAGATGATAGATATGGGGCATGGATTGATGCAGGAATAAGAAGATGGAGGGAATACAAAGATAAACTGAAACGCTTATCTAAAAAGCCTATATTGTTTTTTCAATGTCCAGAAAACAAAGAAGCAGATGAAATATTTGAATATGTCAATTCAATTCCCGACTTGAAGGGTAAAGTTCTCCTGATCCATACAGACAGCACTGGTGAAGTAAAAAAAGCAGATTTACTCAAAGCAAGAGATTTTGCTAAAACTATTGATGACTCCGACCCCGAGAAAAATCCTTATGAAGCAATAGTAAGCACACTGATGCTAAATGAAGGTTGGGATGTTAAAAATGTGAATGTAATTGTGGGACTTAGGTCTTATACTTCCCAAAGAAAGGTGCTCCCAGAACAGGTTATAGGTAGAGGTTTAAGAAAAATGTTCCCAGAAGAAGATGCAAATGTTGAGGAGGCAATAAATGTCCTTGAAGTTATTGGACCTCCGGGCTTGATAGATATTCTTACAGAATTAGAAGACCAAGAAGGTATTGTATTTCCTGAATTTGATACTGAAAAATCACCTAATCTGATACCAATATTTGTGGATGAAAACAAACTAGACAAAGACATTGAGATTCCAATTCTCTCTCCGAGGATTTCCATAAGAGAATTTCCTTTAGATGAAGGTGAAATTGATAAATTGCCATCACTCGCTATACCTTTAGAAAGCAAAATCTCAGAAACGGAATATATAGCCATAGATATGCTAAAAGAAATGGAAGTTATAAAAAGAAAATGGAATTTACCTGTACCTAAAAACTCAAAAAGTGTTATTGCTTATTATACTGATCAGATACTCAAACAATTAAAAATCGTTGGAGCCTTCGCTACTTTTCATCCTCTTATGAAAAAATACGTTACAGAAAAACTATTCTGTGAAAAGGTTGACCTTGATGACCCAAGAGTTCTTTATAAACTATGTTCTAATGAGGTTCAGGAGCAGTTAATAAATTTGTTTGTAAAATCGTTCAAAGATAGGACTTTCGTTGAAAGAGAGCCAGAAAAGGTAGATTTTATTAAACTTTCAGACACAAGCCCCTTTGTTTCTTCAAAAATTCTCTATCCAGCCTATAAATCTATATTCAACTTTGTTCCTTGCGATAATAATTTTGAGTTAGATTTTGTCAAATTCTTAGAAAGAGCCAAAGATGTGGATGCGTTTTCTAAGATTGTTCCAAAGATAGGTTTCTATGTGGAATATAGAGATTCAGATGGAAATCTTAGGCTATACTATCCTGATTTCGTCATATTGACAGATAATAATGAATGTTGGATAGTTGAAACTAAAGGCAGGGAAGATATAGATGTTAAATATAAAGACCAACGAATAAAATTTTGGTGTGAAGATGCTACTAAATTAACAAAGACTAAATGGTCTTTCAAACGAATAGACCAAGAAGATTTCGAGAAATATAGGTTTAAAAGCATTAGAGATTTAGTTTCAACATTGAAAGACGATGAGTAATCTCTATGTCAAGAACCAAAGAGGCGGTCTCCATGTGTCCATACAACCCCGACTCTGCGGAAGCCTTCGTCTTATTTTCCTTTCCTTTGGTTTGGTAATATAACAGCGGAAAAATGCTACAACCAAATTGCATAGAGAAATTTCTTTTATCTACCACATTTTAGCAACAAACCCCAAAAAAGAATAAGATAATAGATAAATATCAGGGCTAAAGCCCAATCAACATATTTATTAGGTCCACGACCTAAAGGTCGTGGTTAATTGAAGTGAGAGTTAGATAGCAAAATAATATAAAAAGAGGTATTATCTCCAAAAAACGCTTTGTAGGGGCGTATTACCATACGCCCAATTATATTCGACCTTCAGGTCGAATAACAAAGAGTAGATTTGTCTCGTCCTGAAATAAGTTGTCAGGTTAATATTACGATAAATAATCAATGCATTATGCATTAATACTGATTTAAAAACTAATTTGCAAATATATAATGTTTTTTGTAATTTTTCCATAATTTTTTTACTTTTATATTATTTTGATGAACATCATTTGGATAAAGATTTCCTATACTATTATGTGGTCTCTCATTATTATATAAGTAAACTGCTCTAGACAAGTATGCTTTAGCTTCTTTTATCGTGTTTATCTTTTTATATTCTAAATATTCTCCTTTTATTATTCCATTAGTTCTCTCTGCTATCGCATTATCTAATGGATCTCCTGTCTCTGTCATACTTATTTTTATGTTATTATCTGTCAATAATTTTACATATCTATGATCACAATATTGCAATCCTCTATCTGAATGATGTATAAGCTCATAATGGCTCTCTGGACTCCTTTTTAAATCTGAAATAGCCATCATCAGCGCTTCTATTGTTTCTATACTCTCTAATGTGTTTGCTACATGATATCCTACTATCTTATGTGAATATGCATCTGTTATTAAACTTATATATACAAAACCATTCTCTATCTTTAAATATGTTATATCACTTACCCATAATTCATTCGGCATTTGTGGTTCAAATCCTTTTATAATATTCTTATATTTCTTTAACCAATGATGTGACATCGTCGTCTTTACTCTATTACATCGCTTCTTCTTTATTAACATATCATTTATTCTTAATATCTCAAATAACTTATCTCTACCTATCTTTATTTTATGCTCTTTGAAAAAATCTTCCATCTTTACATATATTTTTCTTGTTCCTAGCTTCGGTTGTTCTTTTCTTATCTTTTCTACCTCTTTTATTATTAAACATTCTTCTATCTCTCGCTTCTTTGTCGCTTGTCTATTCTTATAATATGCTTGCCTTGTTATTTCTAAATATCTGCATATTTCTGATAAACTAACTTCTGGATATTTATCTCTCATCTTTTCTACCACTTGATACCGTGTTTTTTTTTTAGATCTATTCCATATTCTTCCTTTATTATCTCTAACATAATATTGTATGCTACCTCCTTCATCTCTAATTCTTTTATTCTCTTCTCTAATTGCTCTATTCGTTTCTCTAACTTTATTTTCTCATAGTCCTTCTCTTTTACTTTTTCTTCCATATTATCTGCTATTTTTGCAAATTTACTATTTTTATTTGTCTCTTTATAGCCTTCTATATACCCAAGTTGTCGCATCCATACTATTATGCTACCATGTTCTTGCTTTCTACCTGTATACTTCTCCCATATCTCTTGTTTCGTACAGTCTCTTTCTAACATCTCTTCTATTATCTTTCGTTTCTCTTCTTCGCTAAAGTATATAAACTCTCGTTTCTTTTTTTGCTCTTCTAGGCTCGTTGTTTTCTTTTTTTCTTGTTTTTCCATTCTCTTATTTTTTTATGACAACCTATTTCAGGACGAGACAATTATTAACCCTGACCTTTAGGTCAGGGAGTACAAAAGAGAGATGGATGGGCTTTAGCCTTGAAAACAAAGAGCTAGATTATTAACTCCGACCTTTAGTTCAGGGAATAACATAAAAAGAAGTATGTACTTTCGCTTTACTAACTACTTTCTCCTACATCCTCGCTACTTTCTACTATATACTAATATAAAATAAAGCAAACAATAATAATTACTTTAATGTAGTAAATGTAATTTAAACTTTTCACTTAAACTCCTCAACTTATCAACTCATCAACATTTATCTTTAATTTGTATTCATTTGTGTTAATTTGTGGATTAATAACAACATACAACTAGCATTTTGCTTAACTAATCAACTTACTAACTACTAAACTCTAACCCCTATCACCTTTTACCTTTCACCTTTTACCTTTTACCTATCATAATAAAAATCGGTGGTTCAAACAATTAAGCAAATTTATTTGTGTATTGAAATTTATTTCCTTATTTTTACAAAAAACATACAATACATGTCCATTAAAGTATTAGAAGCCTCAGCTGGTAGTGGTAAAACATATCAATTGTCTATGTTTTACGTTAAATTAGCATTAGAAAATCCCGATAAATTTAAAAAAATACTAGCCATCACTTTCACTAATGCCGCTGTGAATGAGATGAAACTGAGAATACTCGATAGATTGTATTCCCTAGCTAATAATGACCCAAAATCTTTAAATGAATTTAAAACTTTCGCTACGGACGGCAAAATTAATGGTAATCATATAAATCAACTCTCTGATGCTGCTATAGCTGATGCTGCTAAAAATGTTTTATATAATATCTTGCACAATTATCAGGACTTTTCTGTATCTACCATTGATAGTTTTTTGCAAAGGCTATTTAGAGGCGCTCTCTACGAGATAGGTGTCAGGTATAATTATGAATTAATTGTGAAAAATGATGATATCTATGCAGAGGCAGTAGATGATTTCATTGTAAATCTGCAAGAAAATAATCAATCCTTTAGTTGGCTTATTAGATTTATAGAGGATAAACTTAGACAAGATAAGTCTTTTAATTACAATAATATGCTCCTAGAGCTAATTAGAGAAATTAATAAAGAATTTTTCTATGAATATGAGGATGATTTTATTAATAAATTGACTGATGATGATTTTAAGGATATAATTAAATGTTTAAATGATATAATGGATGTTTTTTTAGTTAAAGCAAAAGAAATAAATAATGAATTTAATAAAATTTGTCAACGTAATAATATAACTCAAAATAATTTTTATCAACAAACAAAAGGTCCAGCTTCTTTTTTAGGTTCAAAAATTGAAAAATTTAAAAAAGGTTATGAAATAAAAAAACTTTTACCTAATAGTTATTTTTATGATGGGTTAAATGGTAAAATTTTTAGTAATAGTAATACGATTACTTTACAAAATAATGATTTACAAACAATAAAAGATTTATTAATTTCTTATAATGATTTAATAAATAATGAAGGAAAAAATTATGAAACTGCACGCATTATTTCTAATCAAATCTATAATATTGCTCTGCTAAGCGATATTTTAAAAAGTCTATATGATTACAAAAAAACAAATAATATCTTGCTTTTGTCTGATATAGGAAAAATGCTAAGAAGGTTTATCGAAAATAATTATATTTTTATCTATGAAAAACTAGGTGTATATTATGAATATTTCCTAATAGATGAATTCCAAGATACTTCTCATGTGCAATATGAAATTCTTAAACCATTAATTAATGAAAGCCTCAGCCAAACTCAGTCTGATAATGTCTTACTAGTAGGTGATATCAAGCAAGCTATCTATCGTTGGCGTAATGGAGACTGGGAAATTATGAAAGATACCATTGATACTGACTTTCCTAATTTTATTTCTAGAGAAAATCTTAAAGAAAATTGGCGTTCATATCCCAATATTGTGAAATTTAATAATGCTCTTTTTAGTGAACTTTTAGGGTTAAAAGATTTATTTATGGAAAAAAATGAAAATATTGATGAGCCAAGATACCATGCTAAGATCAATTACATTAAAGAAATATACATAGATCCTGATAAGAATAGAAATGTAGAGCAAGTAATACCTGACACCAAAAAATCTCAATTTAATAATTTCGAAGGCTATGTGAAACTTTATGTTGCAAAAGATAAAGATAATAAAAATAAAAATATTGCGACAAATGAAGAATATTTAGCCACAGATGATGTATCAGAACCTACAAAAAATGAAGAAGATAACGAAGTACTAGAATTCGTAAAAGATAATGTAGATAAATTGTGTAAAAATGGCTACAAAAACATTGGTATTCTCGTAAGAACCAATAAAGAAGCCATAAAAATATTCAAATATTTGTTAGAAAAGCCACCTAATAATGATTCTGATTTCAAAATTATTTCTGATGAGAGTATTAGCTTTGCTAATTCTGATGCTGTGCTATGGATAGTTTTCACCCTTTATAAATTACAGAATAACTCTACTTATGCTAGCTATATGTCGGAGGCTTTCTATGATTTTATTAAAACATCAAAATCAAAAAATTATGATGATTTGATGAATGATTTATCTAAAAATATTAATTTCATCGCTCAAAACTTATATTTCAAAGCTGAATATTTGGTAAACATTATTTATAATGGATTAGATGATAAAGAAAAAGTCTTTTGTATGCATTTCCTGCAATTAATAAAAAATTATCAGCGAGAACACAATAATAATGAGGTGATGTTTATTAATTGGTTCCTGAATAATGGAGTGAAACAGTCATTGAAGATAACTGATGAAAAAAATGGAGTTCATATTTCTACTATTCATAAATCTAAAGGATTAGAATATGACGCTGTGATAGTGCCTTTTGTCAATTGGACAGGTAATAAATCCGATTTTTTATGGTTTGAAAAACCGAATTTATGTAATTCAAATATTCCTGCATTTTTATTAAAAGCAAGTAGTGATCTTGTAAATACTCATTTCGCAGATGGATATTACATGGAAAAATCAAAAAAATTTGTAGATGATCTCAATCTGCTCTATGTAGCTCTGACTCGTGCAAAAAAAGTGCTCATTGCTAATATTGAAAATCAAAATATAGGCAAGGAAGTTATGAAATGTATAAATAATAATTTTAAAATAGATGGGCTAGATGTAATTAGCAATTATAAATCAACAGATTATAATGAAAATTATGATATTTATGAAATTGGAAATTTAGTAAACAATACTACTGATGCTACCGATGGGTCTATTGAAAAATTCCAATGGACATCAAAAGAAAATGTGGGTATAGAAATAAAAATAAAGGAAAATTATAGTTTATCTACTAAAGAAAAAATTGCTCATGGTGTATTGATACATGATATTCTCAGAGTGATAGACGACATTGATAATTGGGAGAAAAATGCTGATAAAATATTAAAAAAACATCACAAAACTATTGATGAGATTGACAAAATTAAAAAAAATATCAGAACTATTTTTGAAACTAAACCAGAAGTAAAAAATTGGTTTACTAATGCACAAGAGATTGTTAGTGAGCGAGATTTGGCTAATGATACTAAAATGTTTAGACCAGATAAAATATTTATTCATCCTGATAAAATCATTGTTGTAGATTTCAAAACGGGCGAAACAAATTTAGAAGGTTATAAAAAACAAGTGAAAAATTACATTGAAATTCTACATCAAATTTTTGATAAAGATATCGAAGGATATTTGCTGAATATCGACAATAATGAATTAATTAACGTAAAAATGTAATAATTAATTAAAAACTCAAAAAAATATGAAAGCATTTTTGCAAGAAGTAGCAGAATATATTTACCAAAAACATGGTGATAATCTAAAAAATCTAACTATATTGATGCCCAATCGTCGCTCATGTATATTTCTAAAACAAGAAATAGCTAAACTTTATCAAAAAACAACTTTCTTGCCCGAAATAGTATCTCTGCAAGATTGGATTGATGACAATTCATCTCTTACTAAAATAGAAGATGTAGTCGCTATTTTCAAATTATTTGATTCTTTTAAAAAAATTTATCCTATTAAAGCAGATCTAAAAATTGAAGATTTTTATTTCCTTGGTGAAATACTGCTTAGAGATTTTAATGATATTGACAATGCTCTGGTAGATGCTAGTAAACTATTTATAAATATTAAAGACGAAAATGAAATAAAAAATCTTTTCAATTTAGATTTGGAACCAGATTTTAAAGATTATTTTGATAAATTAATTAAGTATTTTAATAAATCCTTTAGTGAAAATTCATATTTAGATATTTGGAATAATTTATATGATTTATACAAACAATATAGAGAATCATTAATCACAGATAATTTAGCTTATGAAGGGCTACAAATTAGACATTTCGTAGAAAATGAAATAGATAGTTTAAAAAATATCAATGAAAAAATCTTTTATTTTATAGGTTTTAATTTTATTACACAAGCAGAATACGCAATATTCAATAAATTAAAAGATAAAGCAAATTTTATCTGGGAATATGATGATGAATATGTAAATAACAACCTTTATAGTGCTGGTAAGCAATTGAGTTGGTTAATTAAGGATTTTCCTATGCCCGCTGATTTTAACGTTAAAACGAATAATCTAGGTAAAGATCT
>Ga0209720_1002708_pt1 | contig 12872 bp, 11 predicted proteins | sample AD_JPNMR3_MetaG_FD_184426 | JGI IMG/M metagenome (GOLD analysis project Ga0209720, IMG submission 184426) | Active sludge microbial communities of municipal wastewater-treating anaerobic digesters from Japan - AD_JPNMR3_MetaG (SPAdes) (version 2) | ecosystem: Engineered > Bioreactor > Anaerobic...
AACCATGATATTGCGCTTTGTGTACCTGGCCGCGGCGAACACCATGGGCATTCTTGGCATTGCCTTTGTGGCTGTGGCTGTTTTTGTGCATCTCTGCAAGTTACGATCTTTCGGCGTTCCCTATATGGCGCCTTTTGCACCGTTAACGGTGAGTGATCTTAAAGATTCGTTCATCGTGGTTCCCATCTGGGCGATGGTGACAAGGCCCAAGGTCCTTCGGCAGCAGGAGAACAAAAGAGGCCAGAAAGGCACCAAGCGACAGGAGGTGTATACGCAGTCGTGGCAGCAGGAAAAGGCAGGAAAGTAAAAGGTATGGTTTTATTTGCCTTCTTCCTCGCAATCCCGCTCCTCGTATCCGGCTGCTGGAGTTATAAGGAGCTGACGGATATCAATGTGGTGACGGGTGTGGGGCTGGACATGACCGAAGACGGCAAGTTCCTCCTCACTGTTCAGGTGGCCGAGCCGGGGGCCATCCAGTCCACAGCTTCCAGCGGGAGCGGGGGTGGCAGCGGGCCTATAAAGCCCGTGTTTGTGGCGTCAAATGAGGGTGAAACTATTTTTGAAGCCATAAGGGAAATGCTGGCCACCGTAGACAAAAAGCTATTCTTTAGCACAGCGCAGGTGCTTATCCTTAGCGAAAGGCTCGCGCAGGACAGCCTGCAGGAGAGCCTGGACTTCTTCCAGAGGGATCATGAAGTGGTCTATCTGATGAATGTCCTTGTGGCAAAGGGCGTGTCTCCTGCTGAAATTCTTGCGATGGAAAGCAATATGGACACCATTCCCGCCGTGTATATCAATGAAACGGTGGAGAATACCGCCTACCGCGGAACGGGAAGGAAGACCATGCTGATCGACGTGATCAAGGATATGGATTGCAAAGGTAAGCAACCGGTCATCGGGCAGATCACAAAGGCGGGGGAAAACATGGTCAGGACCGAAGGCCTTGCTGTTTTTAAAAACGGCAAACTGGTGGGCTGGCTGGATCCCTATGAAACCAGGGGGTTCCAGTTTGCAACAAATGAAATAACGAATGCCATCGTGAATATCCCTGTGGAAGAAGGGAAAATGACCATGGAAGTATTCAGAGCCAGGGGGGAAATCGATGTTGCCTTTGAAGATGAGGAACCTGCCAGCCTCATCGTCAGGGTAAAGCTTGAAGCCAACGTGGGAGGACACGAAGGGAAGGGGAAACTGGATACGCCGGATAAATTGCTCGCGCTGGAAAAGGTCCTGGAAGAAACCATAAAGGAAGAAATCGAAAAAGTGCTGAAAAAGACGCAGGAAGAGTATTCCTCCGATATATTCGGCTTTGGCATGCATGTGCATAAATACCATCCCCGGTACTGGAAAAAAGCGGAGGATGTGTGGGACAAGATTTTCAGCCGGCTGCCTGCGGACATCCAGGTGGATGCGAAAATAAGGCGAACGGGTATCATCATTAATCCCATCATTAAGGATGAGTAACGGCATGGTCATTATTATCATTGTGTTGTTTCTGGCGATAATAGCATATGACGTGCGGGGGTTCATACGGAAGAAGGAACAGGCAAGCGTAATTATTATCTATCTTGTCCTGATGGGGATAAGCCTGGTTGTCAGTGTGCTCCTGGCATCTGGGATAAAACCGTCCAGCCCGGCCCAATGGATTGAAACGGCGCTGAAAATGGTTGGGGTTGTGAAGTGATGGAAAAGACGCAGATATCAGGCATCCAGCTGTATCTGATATTATTGGGATTTCTTTTCGGCAGTTCTGTCATATTGACTCCCGCGTTAGGGGCGGGAAGGGACGCATGGCTGTCCATGCTTATCGCGGGGGCGGCCGGCAGTTTGCTGATGTGGATTTATGCGACTATTGCCTTGCTGAACCCGTCAAAAACCCTGGTGGAAATCTTGCGGGAAAGGATGGGCAGGATTGCAGGAACCATCCTTTCGGTTCTGTATATCTGGTATTTTATTCACCTGGCTGCCCTGGTGTTCAGGAATTTCGGTGAGTTTATCTGCACGACGACACTTGTCGAAACGCCCGTTGCCGTCGTGATGGGGCTTTTTGCGCTGGTTCTGCTCTATGCGGTGAACAGCGGCGTCGAAGTGATGGGAAGGATGAGCGAGTTATTGGTGATCCTGATACCTGTGGTGGCTTTCCTCATCAGCATTGCACTGATCACGGCCCATGATTTCACCGCTTTCCTTCCCGTCCTGGAAAACGGTCTGTCACCGGTTATCCATGCGGCGTTTGTCAATCTGACATTTCCTTTTGGAGAAGCCGTCGCCTTTCTGATGGTGTTTCCGCACCTGAACAGGATGGATAACCTCAAGAAGGTTGTGATTTCTTCGACGGCGACCTCGTCGGCACTGGCTATTTTTGTATTTGCAAGGGATTTGATTGCCCTGGGCAGCGATTTGATAGCTCGGGCCACATTCATTCCCCACCTGACATCCCTGCTGATACCGGAGTTTAATGTGGTACCCCTTGTGGATATCAACCTGCTTGTCGGCGGGGGAGTCAAGATATCGGTATGCATATACGCGGCTGCAAAGGGGTTAAGTCAGGTTACGGGGACCCATGATTACAGAAGCTTTTCGCGGGCCGTCATCACTTTTTGTGTGGTGCTTGCCGTATGGGTCTATGAAAACACCATTGAAATGTTCGGCTGGGCCGAAGAGATATGGCCATATTATTCTATCCCTTTCCAGATCATCATTCCCCTGCTGCTGCTTTTGCTGTCCTTAAGGGGAAGAAGCAAGACTTCACGGGAAAACACAGAAGATGCCGGGATGGGATATGGTCCAGCCAACTCATAGCTTATCTCCGGGAAAAAATTTCCATGCCGACTGAGGGAAACTGCGGTATGCATGGGTATAAAGGACAAAGCCTCATCAGGATGTTTGGGGTTGATAGATGATGGAAAAAACACAAATATCGATAATTCAACTATTTCTACTCATGTCGGGCTTCCATATCGGAAGCACCGTGTTATTGTCTCCTTCGGCAGGCGCAGGCAGGGACGCGTGGATGTCCCTGATCTTAGGCGGAGCAGCCGGTACCTTGCTGATGTGGTCTTATGCGGTGATAGCCAAGCTGAATCCTTCAAAAACCTTGGTGGAGATTCTGCGGGAGAGGATGGGCAAAATTGTCGGAACCATCCTTTCATTTCTGTACGTATGGTATTTCATCCATCTGGCCTCCCTGGTTTTCAGGGATTTCGGCGAGTTCCTCTGCACCACCACTTATCTGGAAACGCCCATGGTGGTGGTCATCGGGCTTTTTGCGGTTGTTCTCCTTTATACGGTCAACAGCGGTATAGAAGTTTTGGGACGGCTGAGTGAACTGCTGGTACCCGTGATTCCTGTTGCCATTTCCATCATCAGCTTTTCCCTCTTCACGATAAATGATTTCACCGCAGTCCTTCCCATCCTTGAAAACGGCCTGATGCCTGTACTCAAGGGAGCTTTTGGCGCGATAACCTTCCCATACGGGGAAACGGTTGCCTTCCTGATGCTTTTTCCGCATCTGAACAGGAAGGATAAGCTGAAAAAAACAGTCGTTATATCGGCGGTATTATCGACGCTGATGGGACTTCTTGTGTTTTTCAGGGATCTGTTCGTCATTGGAGGAGATTTGATAGGCCGATCCACGTTTATTCCCCACCTGACTTCCCTGCTGATACCCGAGTTTAATGTGGAACCCCTCCTGGATATCAATCTTCTGATTGGCGGCGGCATCAAGATCTCGGTATGCGTATACGCAGCTGCAAAGGCATTGTGCCAGATCACGGGCGTCCAGGACTACAGGGGTTTCACCAGGGCTGTCCTCACATTTGCCGTAGTGCTTGCCATATGGGCCTATGACAGTGTGCTTGAGCTGTTCGCCTGGACGCAAAAGGTGTACGGGTTTTATGTTATTCCCTTCCAGGTGCTCATACCGCTGTTGCTGCTTCTGCTTTCCCTGATCCGTAAGGGCAAGCCGCAGGGGGAAGTACCTGACAAAGAAGGCAATAATAATGCAGAAGCTGTTAATGCATGACATTAACAGCTTCCTTGTGGCGGAGGGTTAGGGATTCGAACCCTAGATACCTTGCGGTATACTGGTTTTCGAGACCAGCTCCTTAGACCACTCGGACAACCCTCCAGGTTATGGTCTTTTTTACCTCAGGATATCATTTGATGCGATTGGGCGGCAGAAGTTCCGCCTTTAGCTTCAAACTCCGGATATGGCTTTAATAATGCCGGGTTCCCGGCAAAATTGCTTCTTTATTATAAGGCATTTGCGACGTTTCCGCAACTGGGGAAATTCTGAGATTGCTACGTCGTTTCTCTCCTCGCAATGACATAGGAGATATTGCCTGCAGGGTCTATTTAAGGTGTCATCACAAACCAAGTGAAACGGAGCGTGGTAATCTCACCGCATCCGCAAAGCCGTACCCATGGTGTAAAGTGCAGCGCGGCAATCTTCTATTCCCGCATGACATACCCTAATCTGTCATTGCGAGCACCGTTGATCGGTGCGCGGCAATCTCGCAAAAAACTACCTCCTTGCCCTGAAAAACTCCGTGAGCAATTCTCTGCACTGGCTCTCCATGATGCCTTCATAAATCTCGGGAGTATGGTTGAAGGCCCGCATGCGCAACAGATCCACAACCGACCCCACCGCTCCGGCCTTCGGATCGGAAGCGCCGAAGTAGAGCCGCCGGATGCGCGCGTTGATGATGGCGCCTGCGCACATGGGGCAGGGCTCCAGCGTCACATAAAGGTCGCAGTCGTCCAGCCGCCATCGGCCAAGGATCCGGCAGGCTTCGTTGATGGCCAGGATCTCCGCATGGGCGGTAGCGTTTCCGGTAGTCTCCCTGAGGTTATGGGTGCGGCTGATGATAAGCCTGTCCTTTACGATGACGGCACCAACCGGGACCTCGCCCTTTTCTGCGGCCTTTCTGGCCTCCTGGATGGCTATTTCCATGTAGGGGTTGATCATGGATTCCCTCCCTTTCCAACATCCAACTTCCAACAACTTACTTCCGATTTCTGAGATTGCTTCGTCGGCTATCGCCTCCTCGCAAGGACAAGAAAGATACTGCCAGCATGATCGATTCCGGGGTGTCATTGCAAAAGGAGTGAAACGGAGCGTGGCAATCTCACTGTTCCCGCAAAGCCCTGGCCCTGTTGTCAATGCGAGCGGAACGGAGTGTAGCGCGGCAATCTCATCCAGCACTATTATACAGTATTTCAGGTATGCCTCATCTATCTCCTACATAAACATTAGTATGGTTAAGAAGGGGTTGCGTCTTAAAGCTGAAGACATTGTCCTCCTGATCCTTCCGCTGGCTCTTCTGCTGCTCTTCCTTATAAGGCCCAAGGCGCCGGACACTGAAAAGCATCCGGACCTGCCGGAAACCGAGCGCAGAGGGCCGGAGATCACGCTGACGGTTTATAATCCCGGCAAGAGCCTCATCACAGAGGAAAAGCTGGAGGATTACCTGGTGGGCGTAGTGGCTGCCGAAATGCCTCCGTCCTTTGAGCTGGAGGCCTTGAAAGCCCAGGCGGTGGCGGCGCGCACCTATGCTTTGGGAAGGGTGGAAGGCTACTACGGTTCCACCGAGAGCCATTTCGGGGCCGACATCTGCACCGATCCGGGCCACTGCCAGGCCTGGATCTCCAGGGAGCGCTTCCTTGAGGTATACGGCAGCGAGGAGGACTGGGATAAGATAGAGCAGGCGGTGGAGGAAACCCGGAATGTGGTTGTGACATACGGGGGTATTCTGATCAACCCGCTTTACCATTCCAACAGCGGCGGTATTACCGAGGATGCCCAGGAGGTTTGGGCCATTTCCGAGAGCGTGCCCTACCTGCAAAGCGTCACAGGTCCCGATGAGAGCAGCTATCCGGACTATGAGAAAATTCAATTATATTCCTGGGATGAAATCGTGAAGAAAGTAAAAACTAGATATCCCCAGGCCAAATTTCCGGAGAAAGTCGATATGGCGATTGAGGCCTATACCGTCAGCGGGCGCGTGGACACCATCCGGATCGGGAGTGTCTCCATGCCGGGCACCGAATTCCGGGAACTGTTCGGCCTGCGCTCCACCAATATCAGCCTGAACTTTCCGTCACCTGAATCTGTTGAAATCACAACGATTGGTTACGGCCACGGCGTGGGCATGAGCCAGTGCGGGGCCGACGCGCTGGCCAGGGAAGGTTACAGCTACGAGGACATTCTGAAACACTATTATTTGGGTGTGGAAGTGGAAGAAATCATGCAATAGAGTATAAATCCATCTCCACTGGCAATAATACATGGTGGAGGTGGATACTGTGAACAACAAGGGTAGTTTTAAGAACGAGGGGTCATTTGGCAAAAGGATCGTGAGTTTTTTTAAGGAAAGCGGCTTTTATGTAGCCATTGTGGTGGGGCTTTGCGCTCTGGCCGCAGGGGCTGTTTTCTTTTCGACGAACCAGATACTTACCGAGCCGGAGCCTGACCCGCAGCAGCAAAACCTGATTGACAATGGTCAAAACGAGTTTAGTCTGCTCGATGACTTTCCTGAGATACCGGAGTTTGATGAAAGCTCCATAAACGACAGCAATGGGGCTGAATATGCCGACGACGGTCCTGATGACAGCCTGATCGCACAGGAAAACACCAATCCGGGGGCGAATGAAATAACCCTGGAAAATGAGCCGGCTGACAGCGGCGAACAGACAACGGTACAGGAGGGTTCTCCCGAACAGACCGTCGAGCAGGAAGAGGACAGCGCCCAAACCACATCGGGAGGTATCATGGAAGACGGAACAGCGCCGGTGGACAACGTGGTGTTGGCAATCGTCAAACCCAATTTCACAGTGCCTGTTGAGGGCAAGATTCAAAACGGCTATTCCATGGACAAGCTGGTTTTCTCGCCCACTTTCAATGAATGGCGTACCCACAGCGGCGTAGACATTGCAGCTCCCCGGGGCGAAGTGGTTCGCGCCATCGGCAGCGGGGTCATCCATGAGATCAAGAACGATCCCAGGTATGGATTCACCATCGTGATCGACCATAAGAATGGCTATAAGTCCCTGTATGCCAACCTGGCCAGCGACAGCACCATCACGGTAGGCAAGGAAGTCAAGATGGGGGAAGCCATCGGTTCTGTGGGAGCGACTGCGATCTTTGAAAGCGCAGAGCCGACACATCTCCACTTTGAGCTGTACAAAGAGGACAAACTGGTAGACCCCGAAGCCTATATCGATTTTCCTAAATAGGGATAATGGTCTTTGACACAAACTCTGCCGGAAAGCCCGTCATGAAAGTGGCGGGTTTTTCTTTTGCTTTCATTAAAACGATATCTTCTGAATTTCTACCTGCTCAGCGAGTCTCCATACCAAACCGGCATCCGGCGCCTGTGTGCCGTCGCTCATCACACTGGCGGCGCCCATGGCCATAGCTAAGCGGATGCGGGTTTCCCAGGGCAGTTGCTTTTCCAGGCCATAAGCCATCGCAGCCACCATGGCGTCACCTGCTCCAACAGTGCTCAGGACAGGGACTTTCAAGGCATCGGACGTAAACACCCCGTCGGACGACATGAAAATGGCGCCGGCTGCTCCCAGGGAAATGGCAATTTCTTCAATGCCTGTCTCCAGCAGCTTTTTGCCTGCCTGGATCAGTTCCTGCTGCGTAGACAAGTCTTTCCCTGCGATCCTGGACAGTTCCGCATCGTTAGGCTTGATGAAGTTGGGTCTGGCCTCAATCCCCAACCGCATGGCCTCGCCATCACTGTCCAGGAACACCATTGCGCCAAGCGAATGAAAGCAATTCGTCCATTCGTAATACAGCGAAGCATTCGCTCCCCTCGGAAGACTTCCGGAAAGGATAACAATATCGCCGGGAGAGATCTTCGCAGCAATACGGTTTCTCAGTTCCTCCAATACAGATTCGGAAACCTCCGGTCCCGGTTCATTGATTTCGGTGGTAACACCGCTGGACGGATCAATGATTTTCATATTTGTGCGTGATTGCTCCGAAATCATCACCGGTAATGTATCGATTCCCATTTGTGCCATCAAGGCCAGCAGATGCTCTCCGGTAGATCCACCCAGGATAGCTCCCGCCGTGCTATCGGTACCAAGTTTTTTTAAGCACTTTGAAACGTTAAAGCCTTTTCCGCCGGCATCGATGCGAAAAGACTGTATGCGATTCACACTGCCGACGGAGAAACCAGGAATGACCACCGTCTTATCAATTGCGGGATTCAGCGTAACAGTAAATATCAGTTTACTCACTCCTTTTCACTTCAATAGTAACCGGTGGTCGGTTCTCTGACAAGCTGCAGTTCTTTCGTCATAATTCCATGGCCTGGAGGAAACGGCCAACGGGTTCTGTTCATCATGTACATGTACATGATATTGGCAATTTGGTATAATATAATAATAAACTTCACAGGGGTAGAGGAAAGGAAAGCAGTATGGATAAGCCGATATTGATCTATAATTCGTTGACCAGAAAAAAGGAAGAATTTGTTCCTGTTGAAGAAGGACAGGTCAAAATGTATGCCTGCGGGATAACCGTATCTGGAGATGCCCATATCGGTCACGCATACCAGGCGGTTATATTTGATGTCATCAGAAAATACCTGGAATATTGCGGATACCGTGTTACCTATGTAAGGAATTATACGGATGTGGATGATAAAATCATCAATAAGGCCAGGGAACTGAATGTTCCGGCGATGGAATATGCCAACAAGATGGTGATAAAGACAGATGAGGAACTGAAGCGCCTGGGCATTGAAAATGCTACCATTGAGCCAAGGGCCACTGAAAATATTGAGGAAATGATTGAGTTTATATCGGAACTCATCAATAAGGGATATGCCTATGCGACGGAATATGGCGATGTCTTCTTTTCGGTGAAAAAGTTCCCCCAATACGGCAAGCTTTCAAACAGGCTGGTTGAGGAAGAAATCAGCGGCGTCAGGAAAGAGGTTGAACCAGGGAAGATTGACAGTCAGGATTTTGCCCTGTGGAAAAGCGCAAAAGAGGGTGAGATTTACTGGGAATCTCCATGGGGCAAAGGACGTCCTGGTTGGCATATTGAATGCTCAGCCATGAGCATGAAATACCTGGGTGAAACCATTGACATTCATGGTGGCGGAAAAGACTTGATTTTCCCTCATCACGAGAATGAGATTGCACAATCGGAATCGCGCACAGGAAAGCCATTTGCCAGGTATTGGATTCACAATGGCCTTGTAAAGATTAATGGCCAAAAAATGAGTAAATCCCTGGGGAATGGGATTTCGCTGAAAGAGTTGCTGGATAATTATCATCCTGACATTATACGTTTTACCTTGCTGCAAAACAACTACAAATCGGATTTGAATATTGTCGATGGCATTTTTGAGACCAATGAAAAGCATATTTACGGCTTTTATAAAATACTGAATGAAATTGATCAACTGACCGATGAAGAAGCCACCGGCGACAGCCAGCAAAATGATGACGCGAAATCGCAGATAGAGAATGAATTCCGGGATGCCATGAGCAATGATTTCAATACGGCCGTTGCCATTGCCAATCTGTTCGGCTACTTCTCAAAAATGAAGCAGATGCTTGAGAAGAAAAAAGATGTTGGCAGCCTGAAGGCAATGAAACAAGCCATCATTGATAATTACAGAGTGCTGGGGATTTTGCAGCATGATCCGCAAAAAGTGATTGAGTTGATACGGGATAAATATTTGACCAAACACGGTATCACTGTAGAGGAAATTCAATCCCGCATTAACCTGAGAAGTGATTACAAGGCAAAAAAGGACTATGCCAACGCGGATGCCATCAAGGAATATTTGGCCAATAAAGGTATAGTGGTTATCGATAAAAAAGGCGTGACTGAGTGGGATATTGCCTTCTGAAATAAAAGTGGCATAAAAAAGGATTATTCCGCATACACTATTGTTTCATATGAATAAATAAGATTAAACTCGCCGGTTTTTAGCACAACGGCGAGTTTTTTTCATAGAGAATCATACATATCAGAATAAGGACAACACAATCTTTGTGTTTGCGGGTATAGCGTACTAGCCTTCCTCATATAGATAGTATCGGGACATCAAGCCGTGGTATCGGCGCTGTGCGGGAGGCAGGCGCATGAGACATTACATAGAGGAGCGCGCCTTAGAGCTTGGGAACTTCATCATTGAAAACAGGACGACTGTCCGAGCAGCTGCACAGAATTTTGGTATCAGCAAAAGCACGGTGCACAAGGATGTTACAGAGAGGCTTGCAAAGCTTGATCCATTTATGGCAAAGCAGGTGAAAAGGATACTCGACGAAAACAAAGCGGAAAGGCATATCCGCGGAGGTGAAGCAACAAGGCTCAAATATGGAAGGGAAGGCAGAAAAGTCGGTTAAACACCGACTTTTTGCATATTTTATGACGGCTCAGGCATGTCCCGCTCCCGCAAGCCGCACATGCAATGCCTGCCGGCAGCCCAAATCGCAAAATACCAACCTTTACAATAAAGTCACGCCTTGAATTTATATTTTTCAGAGGTTTTTTCATAACACGCCCTTCTTGAAGACATAGTCGGTGCCCGTCAGAAACGTAATGCTGAATCAGCCTATAAATGCATAATAGTCTTTTATGACAAATATGCCTGCTGCCTGGTCGGGTTCTTCGCATGCATGAGTCAGCCGACTGGCGCATGTCAAGACTACAGGTCCGTCAATATATAATTATACCATTTGAAACAATAATTTACTGTTGTTTGCTGGGCTGCCGCCATCTGCACATGTCAACCGCGTCTGATTATTTCCTGGAAAGCATTTGACCAATAGGTTCCAAAATGATATAATATACTCATCATATTATGTCCCTGAAACTGAATATGGTTGAAGTGCTGAATTCCTGTCTGCTTTCTTGGACAGGATACGGGGGAACCAATTCATGGGGTGAATCCGGAAATTATTTCCGGTAGGGCTAATTCCTTTCGGCCCGAATCCGTCAGCTAACCTCGGAAGCTTTGAAGGGAAGGATGGTTATTTTCTGCCTTTGAAGCGATTCTCACTAGGGTTGGTGATAATCGCTTTTTTAGTCGTGACGTTGGTTCCCCGATTCCTGCCCTCAATGCGTTTGGTTGGCAGGACGGGGTTCTTCTTTTTTCTAAAACATTCGAAAGGGGGTCGGAGATATGGGTACAGTTTATGATGTGTACCGGGAGAACAATGGCAACCGGTTTGAGGAACTGAAGCGCAGCATAGAAACGTATGAACAGGTGAAAGGTACCATAAAGACCGGCCTTGAGGACCGGGAGAAGATTGCCCGGCAGAAGGCAAGGATTATGGAAAGGCTGGGAGCCACCGAAGAGCAGTGGAAGGATTACAGATGGCAGCTTAAGAATCGTTTCACACGGGCTGAAGATATCGCCGAAATGCTTGGGCTGTCGGCGGAAGAAACAGACAGGATCAAAGCGGTAGGGGAAAGGTACCGGTTTGCAATTTCTCCATATTATCTGTCGGTCATCGATCCCGACAATCCGTCCTGCGGGGTCAGACGACAGGCCATCCCCTCCTTCGATGAGCTGAATGATCAGGGCGAGCTTGATCCTATGGATGAAGCGGGCTGGACTCCGGAAGAGCTTATCACCCGGAGATATCCTGACAGGCTTATCATCAAGGTTACCAATATCTGCGGCATGTATTGCAGGTTCTGCCAGAGAAGGAGGATGATCGGCGAGCATGATGCCCATGCGGACCGGGAACAGATCGGAAAAGCCATAGACTATGTGCGGAAGAACAAGGAGATCCGGGATGTTCTGATCACCGGCGGTGACGCTTTTATGCATGACGATGCCACCATAGAATGGATGCTGGAGGAACTCCGAAGCATCCCCCATGTGGAGATCATCCGGTTTGGGACCAGGGCACCGGTTACGCTGCCCCAGCGGATCACCGACAGTTTGGTCAACATCCTGAAAAAATACCATCCGATATACGTTAACACCCATTTCAACAATCCCAGGGAGATCACCGAGGAGTCCAAGGCAGCCTGTGAGAAGCTGGCCAACGCGGGTATCCCCCTTGGCAACCAGATGGTGCTGCTCAATGGCGTCAACAATGACAAGTATGTGGTCTGCAAGCTGAACCAGGCGCTGCTTACCATCCGTGTAAAGCCCTATTACATCTTCCATCCCAAGACGGTCAAGGGCACGTCACACTTCTGGGTGAGGGTGGAAGAAGGCCTTGAGATCATGGACTATCTGAGGGGAAGGACATCGGGCATGGCCGTTCCCACCTATATCGTCAACGGACCCAAAGGCCTCGGCAAAACGCCCATCCTTCCTAATTATCTGTGCTATATCGGTAAAGACAAAGCGGTGTTCAGAAGCTGGCAAGGAAAAGTGTTCACCATACAGAATGAAATCCGGTAAAGGGGGAGAATTTACGATGAACGTCAAGTTCAATAAGTACAGCAAGATGATGGAGATCGAATTCCAGTTCAGGGATGTTCAGGATCCGAACCTCTTTCGCAATATTTTCCCTTACAATGAGGTCCCGAGGCTGGTTTTCAACCACAGAGTCGTGCCCATGAACATTCCCGAAAAGCTTTATATAACCGACACCACCTTCAGGGACGGGCAGCAGTCACGCTCCCCCTATACGGTTGAGGAGATCAGCAAACTGTTTGATCTTTTGCACAAGCTGGACAACGGCAGCGGCATCATCAAACAGAGCGAGTTCTTTCTGTATTCCAAGGTGGACAGGGAGGCCGTTGTCAAGTGCATGGAGAAGGGTTACGACTATCCCCAGATCACCTCATGGATAAGGGCCAAGAAGGAAGATTTCCAGCTGGTAAAGGATATGGGGATCAAGGAGACGGGTATTCTGGTTTCCTGCTCGGATTA
>Ga0209720_1002740_pt1 | contig 12711 bp, 3 predicted proteins | sample AD_JPNMR3_MetaG_FD_184426 | JGI IMG/M metagenome (GOLD analysis project Ga0209720, IMG submission 184426) | Active sludge microbial communities of municipal wastewater-treating anaerobic digesters from Japan - AD_JPNMR3_MetaG (SPAdes) (version 2) | ecosystem: Engineered > Bioreactor > Anaerobic >...
CAGATATGGCTAGAAATATATACGAAGCAGGCAAAAAAGATGCAAGATATCAGGAGGTCTCACCTGAAGCAGGCACTAAGGGAGAAAAGCCGACTGAAACAACACTGAAGGATTACCCCGATCTGGCGGCAAAAGCCGGAACAAAACCACCGGAAGCAACTGCCAAAGCAGAAAAACCCGTCTCTCCCAAAGCGGGCGGCGTTTATCGGGTGCGCATCACGCAGGACTTCGGCAAGCTGAAAGCGGGGCAGGAGTTTGCCGGTAAGGTTAATAAGATAGTCCGTTACCGTTCCGGTGCGGTTGTTGCCGAGTTGAAAACGCCTGAGGGCGAGACGGTAAACATCCCCGTTTCCAAATACGCCGAATGGTATGATCTAACAGGAAAAATTACCGAGGCGGCGGTAACTGAAGCAGCTAAAGCAGGGGAGAAGATTGTTCCTCCTGCCCAAGTTGGTTATGGCAGAAGCGGAAAAGCTACGCTTAAAAAATTGGCAGCAAATGAAAGTGTCAATGTGGATTTAAATAAGCCAGATGATCCCCAAACCAGAACTTTTCTTGAGTTTTTTGATAAGTATTACCGTGCGGGATTGCAAGGTATTCATAAATTGGATATTCCTTTTAGCGAAACAGATGCGGAATTTCCGCCATTCTTAGCAGACATAATATATGAAGCGGGAACAAAAGACGCTCAAAAGACAGAGAAAGTCAGGGCTAAAACTAAGACGAGGCCTACTGAAACTGCTCAGACCATTAAAGAGGAAGCCGTTCCTCCTGCCGGTGAGAAAAAGGTGGAGTTGGTTAACCCTGACAGGCCGGACCTGCAGAAGATAGAGGTTGCCGATGAGGAAAGTAGACCTGGAACTAAGGGGCCTGTAACTACTGGGAGGACCGGTGTTCCGCCGGAGGTCGTGAAAGGTAAACCCGTCGGCGGTGATCGTGTGCTTGTAACGTTTAATGACGGCACATGGGAGACGGGAGTATTTAAAGGAATTCTGGAAGGCTACGATTCCAAAACGAGAAAGTATTGGAAAGCGTTCCAGGTTCAGCTGGATAACGGCGAAATGGCGCATCCTGGGAGAATTAAAAAGGTACAGAAGTTAGCCCAACAAGAAGAGCCAAAAGCTAAAGCTCCAAAAGCGCCTGAGTCGGTAAAGAAAACCAAAACGGAAAAATCATCGGCGGAACAGGCCCGGACCGAAAGTAAGCCCGCACCGCCGGAACTTAAGCCGGAATCTAAAGAGGCGCCAGGAAAGGAGAGTAGAGAGGGTGTATTACCTGGAGGACAGCGATCAGGAGATACTGGAGAGCCCGGTGGGGCAGGAGTGGAAGGAAGAGGCCCGGAGGTACTGGGAGAAGCACCTGCCGAAAATGAGCGCGGAGCTGAAGGCGCAGCGGAAGTTCGAGGAAAGCCTGGACAGGGCCGTGGTGAACGCGCTGAGGACAAGAAGCTGGGTGTACCTGGACCTGGTGGAACAGCCGCACGTAAAGAACGAGCCGGACTTTCTAAAGAGAGTGGGGCTGAGGCACATGAGCGACCTCATGGCGCAGGAGTTCGCGAAGAACGAGTACCTATTTCTGCCGCCGGAGAAGGAGCAGGAAGAGGAAGAAACTATGTAATAACGGTAGAAGATGAGAAAGAAATCCTTGAGGGTGGCCCTGTAACGAGGGCGAGGAATAACATTGAAGCAATTAAAATTTTGAAAAAACTCGAAGAGGAAAACCGTCTGCCCGACCTGGAGGAACAGAAAAAGCTGGTTAAGTTTAGCGGCTGGGGAAGTATCTATCAAATTTTTGAACCGTGGAAGCACAGCGAGTACAGAACGTGGGCCGAGTTGAATAAAGAGTTAAGAAGCCTGCTAACCGATAAAGAGTATTACGCCGCTTCCAGGGCGACGCAAAACGCCCACTACACTTCGCCAGAAGTGATCAGGGCGATGTGGGAAGCCCTTGGGAGGTTTGGCTTTGACGGAGGCCGGATATTGGAGCCCGCGCTTGGCGCGGGTCATTTCTTTGGCCTGATGCCGCCCGGCATGGCGGCAAAAAGTAAGCTGGTGGGCGTTGAACTGGACCAAATAACCGGTAAAATAGCAAGATTCCTATACCCTGAAGCGAATGTTTATGTTCAAGGGTTTGAGGAGACGGTCCTGCCGGACAACTTTTTCGATGTCGCCATTTCCAACGTGCCCTTTGGCGATATTCAAATAGCCGACAGTTCGTATCCCCGTTACCTGACGAACAAGATTCACAATTACTTCTTCGTTAAGGCCCTCGACAAGGTGCGCCCAGGGGGGCTTATCGTGTTTATCACCTCTACCGGCACTATGGACGCCAGGACCAACCGGGACGTACGGAAATACCTTGCCAGTAAAGCGGACTTTATCGGTGCGGTACGGTTGCCGGGCAGCACGTTCAGGGAAGTTGCCAAGACGGACGTAACTACGGACATCATCGTTTTAAAGAAGAGGACAGAAGGGCAGGAGCCGTCTGGAGAAGCGTGGATCGAGAGTAAGGAAAGCGGCTTGGTTAGTAAGGTTGACGGCAAGCCGCTTTATATTAACGAATACTTTACCAAACACCCGGAAATGGTGCTCGGAAAGCTAGCGGAAGATAAACTGCACACCGGCCGCATCGGAGTAGAGCTGGATGGGAGAGATATTGCCCAGGCGCTGAAAGAAGCCTTTGAGCGCCTGCCGGAAGGTATTTACGAAAAAGCTAAAGTGACAAAACGTCCCGCGCCGGATAAAGAAATTCTGGAAGGAAAACCGGAGATAGCGGAGGGCACGTTTGTTGTCCGGGACGGCAAAGTGTACCAGAGCGTTGACGGTAACCTTGTCAGGGTGGAAAAGAACGAGGCCAAAATCAAAGGCATGATCGGGCTTCGCGATGCCGCCCTGGAAGTGCTCAAGGTGCAGTACAATGGTGAACCGGACGAGGTTTTGAAGGAAGCACAGGGCAAGCTGAATAAACTTTACGACGAATTTGTACGGAAATACGGATATATCTATCAGAATTTAAAGTTGTTTAAGAAAGACCCGCATGCTTACCTGCTTGACAGCCTGGAAGAAAAAAAAGTTGATCCCAGGACCAAAAAAGTTATAAAGGTCAAGAAGGCCGACATCTTTACGCAACGTACTATTAGAGCTTTCCAGCGGGAATTCAAAGCGGAAACGCCCAAAGAGGCCCTGCTTGTTTCTCTTAACGAAGAGGGCCGCATCAACTGGCAGCGGATTGCGCAGCTTACTGGTAGAACGGAAGAAGAGCTGCAGAAGGAGCTTGAGGGCCTTGTCTTTAAAAACCCCGAAGGCGATTGGGAGACTGCCGAGGAATACCTTTCCGGCAACGTCAGGATGAAGCTGAAAGTAGCCGAAGCCGCCGCCGAGGTTGACCCGCAGTACCGGAAAAACGTCGAGGCGTTGAAAAAAGTGCAGCCGAGAGACCTGGAACCGCACGAGATAACTGCAACCCTGGGAGCACCGTGGATCCCTGAAGAGTACGTTCAAGAGTTCATCAACTCTCATATCCTGAACAGTTATGCTGTCAGGGTTATTAAAAAACCATTCGTCAACCTTTGGAAGGTGGAGCTTAAAAAGGCGTGGGAGAAAAACAGCACCAGGAACACCCGCACCTGGGGGACGCCGAGAGCCCCGGCCACGGCACTTATTGAACTTTCTCTTAACAAAAAGACTCCTGTTGTTTATGACATAGTAAAAGATGGCGATACAAAAAGAAAGGTAATTAATGAAAAAGAGACCAACGCAGCAAGGGAAAAACAGTTGAAAATTGAAGAAGAATTCAATAAGTGGTTCTGGAGCAACCCAGAACGGGCAAAAATTATGGCTGCAAAATACAATGAAATATACAACAGTCTGCGGCTTACTTCTTACGACGGCAGCCATCTGACTTTTCCTGGAATGAATACGAAGATCCAGCTTCACCCACACCAGAAAAATGCTGTCTGGCGCATTATTTCGTCGCCAGGTAATACATTGGTAGCTCATGGTGTAGGAAAAGGTAAGACGTTCGTAATGGTAGCTGCAATTATGGAGCTGCGCCGTTTGGGTCTGGCTAAAAAGCCGATGGTTGTTGTTCCTAGAATCACATTTGAACAATTTCCAGAGCAGTTTAAGACACTCTATCCGCAGGCCAAAATCCTTACGATTACCCCCAAAGATATGCCAGCAATCGCAGACAAGAAGAAAAAAGGCGAAAGCGATGAAGAATTCAAAAAGAGAAAAGAAGAAACAATCTTAAAACGTAAAGCAGCATTTTCTCGTATTATTACTGGTGATTGGGATGCAATTATAACCACACCGGAAATATTTACTCGTTTGCCAGTATCTCCTGAGTGGGAGAGGGCGTTTATTGAGGAGCAAGTAGATGAACTTCGCATTATTATAACAGAAATGAAAAAAGAATCTGATAAAACATCCAGAACTACAGTTAAGCAGTTAGAAAAAACCCTACAGAATTTTGAAGCAAAATTAAAATTAGACATAAGTGAAATAAAACGTGACCAGGTTATGCCGTTTGAAGAACTTGGTGTTGATTGGTTGTTTGTTGACGAGGCACATAAGTACAAGAAGCTTCAAGTGACAACAAAGATGTCAAGAGTGGGCGGGATACCGACAGGTAAAGCGCAGCGTGCTATGGATATGTTCATGAAAACACAGTGGATCACGAAGCTAAATAACGGCAAGGGAGTAGTATTTGCTACAGGTACGCCGCTCACCAATACGATGGCGGAAATGTATAACCTGCAAAGGTATCTTACTCCTGATGACCTCAAAAAACTTGGTGTATCGCACTTTGACGACTGGGCGACGATGTTTGGGGCCATTCAGACCACTTGGGAAATTTCTGCTGATGGACGGACATATCAGCAGAAAAACAGCTTCCGGAAGTTTATTAACCTTGCAGAACTTTTGAAACAGTTCCGGTCTTTTGCTGATGTTGTTCTTAACGAGCAGGGAGATCCAGGTGTACCGAAGCTGAAAAACAATAAGCGGACGATAATAACGGCGGAGCCTTCTCCTGAGCAGGAGGCACTTATTCAGGAGTGTGTTGAGCGACTGGCAAGTTTCAAGAGCGGAACTTACGATCCAAAAGTAGACAATCCTCTTAAAGTTTGTGTAGACGGACAGAAAATCGCTTTAGACCCTCGGCTGATAGACCCCAAACTGCCAGAAAACCCGAACAGCAAAGTAAATAAGGCCATTGCAAATATCTTTGATATTTGGCAGAAAACGAAAGACAAGAGAAGCACACAACTCGTTTTTCTCGATCTTTCTGTTCCCAAAAGTAGAGAAGATTACGAGATAGATGAAGAAGATGAAGAGGAAGAGGAAAAAACACCCGAAGAAGCACAAGAGAATATCGTTGTTTACAAAGAAATAAAAAAGAAGCTCATCAGCCTTGGCGTTCCAGCAGAGGAAATAGCTTTTATTCATGAGTTTAACACCAATGCTAAGAAAAAGCAGCTAAACGATGCCATGAATGAAGGTAGAATTAGAATACTTATTGGCTCTACAGGTAAAATGGGGCTTGGCTTGAACATACAAAGAAAACTGATTGCCCTTCATCATCTTGACTGTCCATGGAGACCAGACGAACTAGAACAAAGGGAAGGCCGTATTTTGCGACAGAGAAACGAAAATGAAGAAGTTGAAATCTTTGTTTACGGAACTGAAAGGTCCTTTGATACGATGCGCTGGAACAAGGTGGCGCAGAAAGCCAGGTTCATCCGCCAGGCGCTCGTGGCAGGCGATGATATTCGCCAGATGGAAGACATTGACGAAGTTGTACTGAGCTACGAAGAGGCGAAGGCCGCTGTTTCTGGCAACCCCCTGGTTGAAGAAAAGTTTAAGGTAGATACTGAAGTCGCCAGGCTACAGATGTCCCGCACCCATTATTTAGAGAACAGAAACCTGATGATCAGGAAGCTCAACAGCCTGGAAGACAACCTGCCCAGGCTTACGAGGTTCCTTGAAGATCTGAAGAAAGACCTGGAGAGGAAGAAAGACGTAAGCGGAGACAAATTTGCGATTGAAATTCTCGGCAGGACCTACACCGACAGGAAAGAAGCAAATGAGGCTCTGAGAGAAGCGCTTAAGAAGCTTCCAAAAGCCACTTATGAAAACCCTGAAGTGCGGGAAGAAGTAGGCTCATTTGCAGGCTTTAAGCTGTTTATCAAGAAAACCCCACACGATAATATGTGGGAGCTTATAGGTAATACCAGGTTCTTTAACCTCTTTTCAGAAGATGCTATCCGTAGTATGGAAATACAGTTGGGTTCGATTAAAAATGAAATACGCAGGACTGAAGAAAAAATCGAAAAGACAAAAAATGAAATAGCGGAACTACAAAAAGAGATTGAAAAACCATGGGAAGATCAGGAGAAATTAAACGAGTTACTTGTCAGGCAGCGGGAAATCAACCTGCAACTCGGCATTACCGATGTGACCACAGAGGAAGTAGGGGAAGATGTACCCACTGAAGACGAAACATATCCCCTGACAGCCCTGGACGAGTTAAGGGGTAAGGCGGACGTTGCTTTGGCCAACCGCGTCAAAGGAACGCCGAGGGAAAAGGACGTTTATGCCCTGCCGCTTTTTGCCCCGCAAAAGACTTCGGTTAAGCAGGTTGCCAGGGGTTTAAGGCTGGCCGTCGAAAGGGAAATATTCAAAAAAGGTATGGTTGTTGCCGACGTAGGCGGTGGGTTGTACAACGAGGGTACGAGATATCTTGCCGAACACGGCATAACGAACCTGGTTTACGACCCCTACGCCAGGCCAGAAGAGCACAACAACAGCATCCTGCAGCAGATTAAGGCCAGGGGCGGGGCCGACGCCGTTGCGCTCAACAACGTCTTAAACGTCATCCCGAAGGCTGAAGACAGAGAAGCCGTCCTCAAGTTCTCATACGGCCTGTTGAAGAACGGCGGCCAGATGGTGGTGACCGTCTACGAAGGTAACAGGAGCGGCAAAGGCTCCATGAGAGAGTTCAAGGACGGCACCTACACCTGGCAAGAAAATAGGAGACGGGAAAGCTATGAGAAGGAAATTCGTGCTGCCCTCCCCGAAGGAGCAAGGATTGAAAAAATAAGCGGCGCTTTTGTTATAACCAAGCCAGCAGACGAGAAAGCCTTTAGTATCTACGCGCTGGCCGAGAGAAAAAAAGCGAAGAAAATTGTAACCGTAGATCCAATCGAAGAACCAAGCAAACTGTCTCCGAAGGCAACCAGGGAAATTAGCGAGAGGCTTACCCGTGCTTTAAACACTGCCGCCAGAAGCACCCGGATGGGCAGGAGACTTGCCGGAATGAGGGCGGCTTACGAGAAGGGGCCGCACGCGATCAAGGCAAGGAGGGCTTACTTCGACCAGTGGCGGACCGTCGGCCACGAGCTGGGGCACGCCTTTTTCTTTGCGGCTGGTTTCAATCCAGACCCGAACGAGATGGCGGTGGTGGTGAAGGCCGTTTACCCCGGCGGACAGGTCCCGGCAAAGACGGAAATCCCGGAAGGGTTTGCAGAGTTCTTCATGCTCTGGTTCGCCGACAACGCTGAGGCGAGGAAGCTGGCTCCGAACACGGCAAGGGAGATGGAGAAATACCTCAACGCCAACCCGGAGATCCAGGAAGTGTTTGACCAGTGCAAGGCAATAGCTGAAGAGGATCTACTCGGCACGCCGCTGGAAAGGATGCGCCACCTCACTGTAAGGAGGGGGGCGAGGCTTGCTCCGGCTACAGGCGAATACGAAGTGCCCTGGTGGAAGCGGCTGACGTTCCGGTTTGCCGACGCTTCCATACCTTTGCGGGATTTATACGAAGAGGCTTCGAGCAAAGGTTACGACGGTCTTGACCCGGCCAAGCTCTACGCCATCTGGGGGATGGCGAGAGAGCAGGCGAACCAGCTATTTGCCGGAAAACCCAGGTTTAAGTGGGGCGGTTTTGTGTTGCCAGGCAAGCGTTCACTGCAGGAAATCGTTGAAGAGGCGGCCAAAAGGCCGAACGGCGTAATGCTGTTCAACGACATCTACAAGGCATTGCGTTACCAGGAGAGGGCGGAAAAGGGATTCGTCACCCCTTACCCAAAAGAGGAATTTGATAAAATCGTCGAGCAGGCTGAAAAGGATTATCCCGATCTGGTTAAATTGGTCAAGGAATACGCAGAAAACCTCAGCGAAATCAACCTGCGCCTGCTGGTGGCCGGGGAAGTCGTCTCAGAGGAAACCGCCGACAGAATACGGAAAGGCTCAAAATACTACCTGCCTCTTTATTACCCGGCCAAGGGCCAGGTAAGGGGAACGGCGCAGGACCCGATGCGCTCAAGCGGCCCAGGCGTCTTGAGGTACAAAGGACATACGGCCCAAACCTTAGACTTCATTGAGGCCACCCTACTCAGGTTGCACGACACCATCCAGGCCGTTGAAATCAACAGGATGATGAAGACGATAGAAGAAAGCCTGAAGATGCCGGAGATGGGCAGGTTCGGTGTTTTCATTGAAAGACCGGTGACGGTGAGGGGAATCAATCTCGGGAACCTAACCAGGCAGATTGAAGATAATTTCCTGGGCGAACTGGATCCGGATGATGAAGGCAGGGTTGTCAGGCTGTTCATGCCCGGCCTGGAAAGCGACCTGAAAAAATCGGAACCGGTAGTTGTGGCGAGGCACGGCGACAAGCAGGTGTTTATGCGCCTGGCGCCCGACCTGTTTGAGGCGGTGCAAAGTATGCGCCCCATTCAATACAACTGGCTGATAAAGGTTCTAACGATGCTGGCCCAGGTGAGCCGATTCGGAGCGCTGGCTAATATCCGCTATTTAACCAATGCTTTCGTTAGGGATGTTGTTGCCTCTGGAATTCAGTCAAAAACAACTTTTGAGCGTTCTATAATTAAAGGATTCGTGAAAGGGGCTCTGACGGCGGCCGGCTTAGGCAAAGATGCTGAAACGCTCTTCGACCTATATATCCAGTCCGGTGCTTATGGCTCTGCGGTGCAGGAAGTTCTTAACTCTATGCGGCGTTCAGTAACAACAGACGGCCTCATGGCCACGCCTGCCCCTGGCTGGAAGAGGACAGCCAAAAACATCTTTGTGAGAATCGTCAACGCGCCAATGGATGCTTTAAGGATACTCGAAGAGGCCCCCAGAATACCAGAATTTGAAGCAGTGCTGAAAAAGGAATTGGCAAAACATGACCTTACAATTGGCGACCTTCTGAAAGGAAATATACCAGAAGATCTTGCAAAAGAAACCGAAAAGGCGCTAATAGAGGTCGCCTACGCTTCGCGTGAGGTTGTGGTTAACTTCGGTCTTGCAGGTACAAGCATGGGTTGGAGGAAGTACACCCGCACGGTCCCCTTCCTGCAGGGGAGTGTTCAGGGTATCTACCGGGCATACAGGCAAATAAAAACTGACCCGGCGGGAACGATGGTGCGCTGGCTGGTTTACGTCCTACCAGTGACCCTGATCGCCTGGGCACTGTCGCACGATGACGACAGGTATAAGGATATGCCGAGCGATGCGAGGGACGCCTACTGGTGGTTCCCCGTTGGCAAGGCCACGTTTATCGCTTTGGCGAAGCCGTATGAATACGCCCTGCCGGCCAACATCCTGGAAAGGTTCCTCGATTGGCTGGCCGACAGCGACGACCCGAACAGAAGGAAGCCCCTTGAAGACTTAATTGCGGCAGTTAAAAAATCGTTCGGCGTTCAACCCACGTCAATGGTGGTGAACACGATCTGGGATCTGGCGAGAAACAAAACTTTCTACGGTTCTCCGATAGTGCCGCAAAGGGAGATGCAAGTATCCCCTGAATATCGTTACGGGCCGGAGACAAAGAAGGCTTCCATTAAACTGGCGCAAATAGCGGCTTTGTTTATGGGAGAGAAGGCACCAAGTCCACGGCAGATCGACTACTTTATGAGGGGCGCTTTTGGTGGCGCTGGAGAAACCTTCCTTGACCTACTGAGCCTGCCGCTGAAAGGGCCGGGAAGCGAGAAAAGAGCGGGAATCGAATATGTCCCAATCGTTGGCCCGTTGCTTTACGGTCCGGCGGAAGGCGGCAGCCGGATCGTGGACAGGTTCTACAAAGATTACGACAGGGCGCAGAAGCTTTATAACGACTATAGGCTTCACGGCAAGGAATTAAGCGAGCGTGAGGCAAGACTTGTGGCGGCCATTCCCGCAATGAGGGCAATCGCCGACAACCTGGCCGATCTGCGGCGGGAGCTACGGGAAATCGAGATGGACCCGAACACTACGCCGGAGCGCAAGCGCCAGGCCAGATTGCGCTATAACTGGATTTCGCGGAGGGCCGCTAGATACCTTTACGGCGCTCCGGTGCCGGAAGCTCCTCCAGAAACGGGATTCACCGAGGCGCATGTCCAAGATTATCTGCGCTGCTACGATGGGCTAGTTGAGAAAGCTATTAAGAACGCCAAAAAGAAACCGGGAGGATTGGTTTAGTGGTGATGATTGTTTTGGATGCGTGGAAACGGAGGAGGCACAGAAAATAGTACAGACCTCATGGTCTGTTTTTTTATTTAATGCGAATGGGGGGTGTAGTATGGAGAATATCTTAATCTGGCTAAAATGGATGGCCGCTCTGGTGGGAGGCGTGATAACTGCCGCATTGGGGGGCTGGGATATGATGCTACAGGTACTTGTATTATTCATCGTACTAGACTATGTTACTGGTCTTATTGCGGCATGGTATGAGCGGCAGCTTGATAGCCGCACCGGTTTCCGGGGTATCACCAAAAAGGTGCTTATTTTTGTGCCTGTTGCAATAGCATATGCACTTGACCAGGCCATCGGGCAGGACATTCTTAGGAGTCTGGCAATTTGCTTCTACGTTGCCAATGAAGGACTGAGTATTCTGGAGAACCTGGGCCGGGCATCCGTTCCTATCCCGGCTCCGCTTAAATCAGCTCTGGAACAGCTAAAAGAAAAAGCAGACGAGAAAGCAGACGAGAAAGCGGGGGGAGGGCCATATGTTTAAAGACGTGTCTCCTGAGCGCTGGAGTGCGAAAGATATTGAAAGGGTAGCAAATGCGGGGCTAATAGCAGGCTATCCCGATGCCACATTCAGACCTGAACAGCCCATCACAAGGGAGGAAGTGGCGACTATTATTTCCCGCCTGACCTTCAGAATGTGCTTGCTTGACGGCATTATCCAAAAGGTTTTACCCTGTGTATTCACCCTTTACCGGGGTGACGGCGGCTACGGGACAGGGTTTTACGTTGCCCCTGACGGACACCTAATCACGGCAAAGCACGTTGTTGAGGGCAGTAATAGCTTCACGGCTATTGACAACAACCAAGATAACAGGTCAGCCAAACTTGTTGCCGTTTCACCCAGGCATGACCTGGCGCTTTTGAAGGTGGATGCGGATACCCCAAACTACCTGCACCTACCAAGCCGGGACGATGCTATTTACAGCGGCAAGCATATTGCCGTGGTGGGCAGTCCGGCAGGATACCTGGACAGCGTTACTCAGGGAGTTGTAAGTTATCCAATGCGTCCTGCGGTGCCATTTAGTGAGGATCTCACGGTATTCCAGACCGATGCGGCCATTAACCCGGGGAACAGCGGTGGTCCGGCAATTGACGGCAACGGCGAGGTTGTCGGGGTTGCCGTTTGGAAGTTTGCAGACGTGAAGGTTGATAATATGGCTTTTTGTGTCCGTTATGACGTACTGCGGGATTTCTGCGTATCAAATGGGGTGCCTGTATGATAATTGTTTTAGACGCTGGGCACGGGGGTAATGACCCCGGGGCCGTTGGCAATGGCATGAAAGAGGCTGACTTGACTTTAGACATCTGTAAGCGGGTACAGGAGCGACTGGGGAGAAAGTATCTGGCTGTTGTCAGGTTTGCTCCGCGCGGAGAACCGCTTGAACGGGCAATATTCGCAAATAACTGCAATGCAGATCTGTTCCTAAGTATCCACGTTAACGCGGGCGGCGGGACGGGTTTTGAAAGCTATATTTACCCTGGAGCAAAAGAGCGAACCCGGAAACTGCGGGACATAATTCATAATGCAATAATAGCTTTGCCGATTAGGGACCGAGGAAAAAAGGAAAAAAACCTCTGTGTTTTGCGGGAAACCGTAATGCCAGCAGTTCTTTTGGAGTGTTTATTTATTGATAATGAAAAAGACGCGGCATTGCTGATAGATGAAGTTTTTCGCGACAAATTAGCCAACGAGGTCGCATGGGGGATAGCTCAGGCCCTGGAGTTGGAAGAAATAGGGCATGCCCCCTGTGTAAATTGTCAGCAAGTGAATGAACTGATGATGGAAGTTGACAGACTGCGTTCCGAGAATGCGAAATATCGTCAAGCAATATCCGCTATACGAAACTTTATGGCAGACTTGAACTATTAAACGAAAGGGGTTTTGGTTAATGGCTGAATCGCCGGCGACAAACTAAATACACAGACATACGGCCTCGCTCTCCGGAGCGGGGCTTTTTTTGTGTTTTACGGCAGGATATCGATATATTTTTAAAAAAATATTTTTAAAAAACCCTTGACATACCGTAAATTATGGTATATAATATAAGTGAAAACAAAGATATTACAAATCACAAGTCCGGAGAAGGGGGGGGAAAAGGCATGGATATAAGAATCGGCAATACAATCAAGGCATACAGCACCGAAGAAATACTGGAAGAGATAAAACAGAGAGGCTCAACTACTACCATAGTAATAG
>Ga0209720_1002750_pt1 | contig 12697 bp, 10 predicted proteins | sample AD_JPNMR3_MetaG_FD_184426 | JGI IMG/M metagenome (GOLD analysis project Ga0209720, IMG submission 184426) | Active sludge microbial communities of municipal wastewater-treating anaerobic digesters from Japan - AD_JPNMR3_MetaG (SPAdes) (version 2) | ecosystem: Engineered > Bioreactor > Anaerobic...
GAAAACGAATATATCCTTTATCTATGGAGATATGGTATCATTGGCTTTTTTTTATATATCTACTGGTATTTATTTCCTGTTATCAAATTAGAAAATAAAAAGATTAGATTTTCTATTAATCCATTTTATTTATTGTTTGGTTTATCACTGATGGCTACTGCCATTACTAATAATCCTATTACTCATCCTATGACTTCAGTTTTATTGGCTATTTCAGCAGGCTATCAGTTAGCCTTGGGTAAAAATATTTCTACTGCTACAAATTAGTTATTTGTCCAACGTTGTTTCCATGTTTTGTATTTGAATTTCAAATCATTTTCCCAGATAGGGTCTACTAGTTTTCTATATTCTTTAGTATAATTATCCAAAAAAGAAATAATTTCTGGATCAGTAATCACATCCATACTACTATTATATGAAGGTTTAGCATTAAATTCAGTAACAATATCTCGTAGCACCTGTGGATTGTCTATAAGAGCACAAGGAGTGAGTAAATTGTCATTTTCTCTATATGGTTGAGCATTTTGGAATGCTTTAAAAAATGGAGATTGAATGACGTCAATTAATTTTTTATCTTTAATATTATCAACTGAGAATTGTAGAAATACGCAAGGCTCTACATCGCCATGACAGTTAATATGAAAGTAGCCTGCTTGTCTAGCACCACAGATGCATCCACCCACATATGGACCATCATTCCAGAAATCACCAATAAAAATTGGTTTAGTATTACGTATTTCAATAGATCTGCGTCTAAGTCTAAAACGTTGTTCTGGTGTTGCCATCAAGCTCACATCTGGTTTTCTGCCAATAGGTACATATTGGAAAAACCAACCTATGGAACAACCTTTCTCTATCATTAAATCTATGAATTCATCAGACATTAAAGTTTCAATGTTAAGTTTAGTGGGAGTAGCCGAAAAACCGAAAGGTACGCCAGCATTACGTAGATTGTCCATCGCCTCCATAATACGTTTAAAGGTGCCTTCGCCTCTACGTGCATCAGTTTCTTTTTCGAATCCTTCAATAGATATGGCAGGAGCAGCATTACCCAACTTCCCTAATCTATTAGCAACATCTTTAGTTATTAAAGTGCCATTAGTATAAATCTGGAAAAACATATCATGATGTTTCTCCATAATATCTAGTAAATGAGGCCACATAAAAGGTTCTCCACCAGAAACTGTAACAAAGTAAATACCTAAATCTTTTGCTTCGTTAAAGATACGATCTACTAATTCAAAAGATAAATCCTCTTGTTTAGAATAATTACCAGCATAACAACCTACACAAGTCAGATTACATCTAGCAGTAGGACTGATGACAAAAAACCATGGCAACCAAATATTTAGTTCTTTTCTAAGTTGTTCTTGCCTTTGTCTGCCGATAACTGCTGCATTAATAAAGAAATTTTGAATAACACAGTCTAAACTTTGTTTAGAGATTCGACTAAAAGTATTTTTTGCTAATTGAGCACCTGGCTGATGTTCTACAAATATTCTACGAATTTTCTCAGCTTCCCATCTTACTTTTTCACTTTTGATGAAATACTTATTAGCAATATCTATCATTCTAATAATATTCTCATCAGATTGATGAGAAGCATACCTAAGCATTCGTGTGATTGCATACTTTTTGATAAAATTCATTTCCATGATATTATATTTTTTTATTACAAATATAAAGAATTTTTTTGATTAATAAAAAACTAATTAATTTTACAAAAAAATTAACTATGATATTCTTACAAATAGTGCAAAATGCAGCAGATTCACTGCAACAATTATCGCAACAAGTAGCCCCAGTACAAGGTTATCAGAAACTACCATATTGGGAATTAGCAAAAGCAGGTGGTGTAATAGTGATAATTTTAGCAGTTCTTTTACTAATAGCAATATATATATTTTTTGAGCGTTATTTAGCTATTAGAAGAGCTGCTAAAGAAAATCCCACATTCATGAGCAATCTAAAAAATTATATTTTAGAAGGGAAAAAAGATAGTGCTTTAGCATTATGCCAGAGTACTAATACACCTCTATCTCGAATGATAGAAAAAGGACTTAGCCGCCTAGGTAGACCATTAAATGATATTAGTGAGTCTATAGAAAATGAGGGTAAATTAGAAATAGCAAAATTAGAAAAAGGAATTACTTTTTTAGCAACGATAGGTAGTATATCACCTAGCTTGGGATTTCTAGGAACAGTAACAGGTATGGTTAGAGCTTTTTTTAATATGGCAAATGCTGGCAATAATATTGATATTTCTCTACTAAGCCAAGGAATTTATGAAGCACTTATAACAACAGTAGCTGGTTTGATAGTCGGTATAATAGTTACTTTTTTATATAATATTATAGTAGATAGAATCGAAAGATTAGTATATATGCTCGAGGCTAGAGCTACAGAATTTATAGATTTTCTACAACAACCTCTAAAATAAAAAATTATGGATCTAAAACCAAAACATAGAGTTGGAGTAGAAATGAATAATACTACTATGTCTGATTTAGTATTTCTACTTCTTATATTTTTTATGTTAACATCTACACTTATCAGTCCTAATGCGATAAAACTTTTATTGCCATCTAGTACATCTCCACGTGTATTAGCTCCTGCTAAACCTGTAAAAATTTATATTGATGAGAAATTACAATATTATATTGACGGCACTCCTGTAGATGAGCTGAAATTAGCTGAGCAGATGACAATACGTTTAAAAGAAAGTCCACCCGATGCGTCTGTTGTCATTAATGCAGATGCTACTGTTCCTGTGCAAGCTGTTGTAAATATTATAGATATAGTAAATCAAATAAATGAAAGCTTAAATGCCTCTCATAAAGCTATTTTAGCTACTCAACCAAAGAAATAAGCTATGGAAGAAAGAAAGAATAAACTTATTTCTTTAACTATAACAATTTTAGTTGGTATATTGATAGTCGCTCTATTGATGATTTTAGGCTTTAGAGTTCCTGTACCTCCTCCTCCCGAGCAAGGTATAGAAATAGATCTAGGCGGTGGTGGCGGCGGCGGTGCCCCAATAGAAATCCAACAAGTCATTAATAAAACCATTCAACAATCTTCTACAGAATATGTAGCTATTCCTGATGAAGAAGTAGATTATACTGAAACTGCTACTAAAGATAAACCCAAAAATGTAGAACCTGAACAACCAGTCCAACCCACATTAGATCAGCGAATTCAAAAATTCCAATTTGGACAAGGTGGCAGTGGTGGTGGAACTGGTACTGGATCTGGAACAGGTTCTGGTAGTGGTACTGGAAGTGGCATAGGTAGTGGTACAGGCAGCGGTGTAGGACCTGGCAGTGGCGGCGGTTCAGGACCGGGTTATTCTCTTGCAGGACGTGGAGCTAAATATATTCCTAAACCAGATTATTCAGAAGATGATCAAGGTAAAGTAGTAGTGAAAATATGGGTTGATAAAGATGGCAATGTTGTCAAAGCACAAGCTGGTTATTTCGGCACTACTATTAGCAACTCTGCTTTATGGAAAAAATGTGAAGAAGCTGCTATGAAATCTAAATTTTCAAGTGACCCTAATGCCCCAGAAGAGCAGATAGGGACTATCACATATGTTTTTATTAAAGTAGAATAATTTGCATAAAATTTTACTTTATTTTATTCATTTTATCTTTAAAATTATATATCTTTGCTGAAATTTTTTAAAAAATTATAATTATGAAATCAAAAATTTTTTTAATTCCTATGATTGCAATATTATTATTTAGTAACGCATGCAAAAAGAAAACAGATAATCAGCAGGCAAAATTATCTTTAGATTCATTAGCTATATATTCTTCTTACGAATTAAAAACAGATTTATCTATGCTAAATGATTCAGAAAAACAAGCACTTAAATTAATGATAGAAGCTGCAAATATAATGGATGAATTATTCTGGCAACAAGCTTTTGGTGATAAAAAATTGATGGATACTATCACTAATGATACTTTGAGACAATATGCTTATATCAATTATGGACCTTGGGATAGACTAAACGATAACAAACCATTTATTAATGGTTATGGCACTAAACCTGCTGGAGCTAATTTTTATCCGCAAGATATGACAAAAGAAGAATTCGAACAATGGCAAGATACTAATAAAACCTCTCAATATACTATGATTAGACGTGATGAAAATGGTAAATTAAAGGCAATTTTTTATCATGAATATTTTAAAGAACAATTACAAAAAGCTGCTAATTTATTAAATCAAGCAGCATCATTAATAAAAGACAAAAATTTCTCTAAATATTTATCTCTACGAGCTCAAGCATTGATTACTTCAGATTATCAACTATCAGATATGGCTTGGCTAGACAGTAAAACATCAAAAATTGAATTTATCATTGGCCCTATTGAGAGCTATGAAGATGGTCTATTTGGCTACAAAACTTCATTCGAATCTTTTGTATTAATAAAAGATGTAGATTGGAGCAAACAATTAGAAAAATATGGAAAATTACTACCAACATTACAAAAATCATTACCTGTAAAAGAAGAATATAAAAAAGAAATGCCAGGCTCTCTAGGTGATATTAATGTATATGATGCTATTTACTATGCTGGCGATTGCAATGCGGGCAGTAAAACTATAGCTATAAATTTACCTAATGACGAAGAAGTACAACTAAAAAAAGGTACTCGTAAGCTACAACTAAAGAATGTTATGCAAGCAAAATTTGATCTAATTGTTATTCCTATTTCAGAATTATTATTAGATAAAAGCATTGTTTCAGATGTAACTTTTACTACATTTTTCCAAAACGTGATGTTTCATGAAGTAGCTCACGGACTAGGTATTAAAAACACTATCAATAATAATGGTACTGTGAGAGAAGCTCTAAAAGAGCTATATAGCCCATTAGAAGAAGCTAAAGCGGATATTACTGGTCTATTTTTAGTTCAAAAGTTAAGAGATATGGGCGAAATAACTGATGGCAAATTAGAAGAAAATTATGCTTCTTTTGTAGCTAGCATATTCCGTTCTATAAGGTTCGGTGCTGCAAGTGCTCACGGGATAGCTAATATGCTAGAATTCAACTTCTTATTAGATGAAGGTGCAATTACTAAAAATAATGAAGGTAAATATATTATAGATTTTGAAAAAATGAAAAATGCAGTCTCTAAAATGACAGAAAGAATCATTACAATTCAAGCTAATGGCGATTACAATGCTGCTAAAAAATGGATTGATGAAAAAGGTACAATAAGTGCTGATTTACAAAAAGATCTAAATAAAATAAATGAAACTAAAATACCTGTAGATATTGTTTTTCAACAAGGTATAAATGTTTTAGGAATATAATTTTTTATTTTTTACTTTATAAATTTTAAATATGAAAATCATCAATCATATTTAGTTTTTATTAAAGCAGTAATCATATTTCATCATGAAAAAACAAGTAGGATTAATTGGTTATGGGAGCATGGCCACAGCTCTTGCTAAAGTATTAACTGATAATTTAGATAAAACTAATTGGATAATTACAAATCCAGAAGTTTTAGAATCTATGCAGATACGCAATCATAATTTTAAATATTTACCATATGTAGATTTTGATTTAAATAAAATAAATTTATTCTCTACTTTAGAAAGTGGTATTGCTGAAAGTGATATTTTATTTATTTCGATTCCTGCTGCATTCTTAGATAGTGTATTATCTAAAATTGATAAAAGTTTTTTTAAAAATAAAAAAATTGTAGTTGCTATCAAGGGTTTAATACCAGAAAAAAATCTACCATTACATAAATATTTTGAACAAGTCATAGGTATACCATTAACAGATTATTTGGCTATTTTAGGACCATCTCATGCAGAGGAAATAGTAATGGAACATTATACTCAACTGAGTTTAGTATCTAAAAATCCAGAAATGTATGAAACTATTTATCCATTTTTAGACTCCTATTTTTTACATTTAGAATATGATGAAAATATAGAATTAGCAGAATATGCAGCTGTAGTTAAAAATATCTATGCTATTCTCACAGGTATGTGCATAGGCTATGGATTAGGTGATAATTTTTTAAGCATTTTAATTACTAATATTGCTAAAGAAATGAAAGATTTTTTAAAATATCTGAGGAATGATATAGATGTAGATGTATTACAGCCAATATATTTAGGTGATTTATTGGTAACTGCCTATAGCCAATTTTCGCGTAATAGATCTTTTGGCATTTTGCTAGGGAAAGGTTACTCTTTAGAATATTCAAAAATTGAGATGAAACAAACAGTAGAAGGTTATTATGGTACATTAACTTTAGCAAATATTTTAGGAAATGATATTAATAAATTCCCTTTCATAAATACAGTTTATAAAGTAATAAGTGAACAAAGCCAAGCTAGAAGAGAAATTAAAAATATAGTGAATGTTTTGTGAAAAATAAAATAATATTATTGAAAAAATCATAAATATACTCAAATTGACTTTTTCTAATATTAAAAAAAATCAATATGAATTGTTCACAGTCAAATTCTCTATCTCATTTTTAATATAAAATATAAAGTTTATTTTTTATTTTGATAATAATCAATAAATCTTTCTATTGACCTATCATAAGTTTGCTCGATATCATCAGAAAAAAAACATGCTGGCACTTCATCCATATCCAGATGATAAAGTAAACATTCACAACAAATACCTTTACGTGAGCATGGTTCATAAGTACAATTACAATGAGATTTATTTTTATCAATATTACAAGTTCTCATATTAATTATTTTTCTATTAATTTTTATTTTTTCTTTTTTTAGTTTTTTCAATTGCTTTTTCTAAATTCCATTTTTCAATTGCTCGATGATTACCAGATTTCAGTATTTCTGGTATTTTATGACCTTTGAAATTTTCTGGACGAGTATATACTGGATGAGATAGTAAGCCATCCTGAAAAGAATCTGTAAGGGCAGATTGTGCATCTCCTATAGCCCCAGGAATTAGCCTAATAATAGCATCAACTAAAACCATAGCAGGTAATTCACCACCACTTAAAACATAATCTCCGATAGAAATTTCCTTAGTAACATAAATATCCCTTACTCTCTGGTCTACTCCTTTATAATGACCACAAAGTAAAATAACATTATTTAACAAACTTATTTTATTAGCAATAGATTGAGAAAAAGTTTCCCCATCAGGAGTCAAAAAAATTATTTCATCATAAAATCTTTGAGATTTGAGCCATTCAATGGCATTAGCAATAGGTTCTATCATCATTACCATTCCTGGTTCGCCACCATAGGGATAGTCATCCACACGTTTATGTCTATCATTACTAAAATCTCTAATATTATGAATATAAATCTCTACCAAGCCTTTATTTTTTGCTCTTTTAATAATAGATTCATTAAAAGGACTTATAAACATTTCTGGAAATAATGTCAATATATCAATTCTCATAATTTTTAAAATAACCCAAAAAGTTCAGCATTTATCAAATTAATAACTACACCTAAATCTTCTGGATTATGTAAAAAATCTTTGTTATCAACATTTATAATTAGCTTTTTACCATGATTATAGTTATTAATCCATTTTTCATATTTTTCATTTAGACTTTGTAGATAATCTATACGTATAGAAGTTTCATATTCTCTACCCCTTATTTGTATTTGCTTTACTAATGTAGATACATCAGCTTGTAAATAAATTAATAAATCTGGAGGTCTCAAAAACGAAGTCATTAAATCGAATAAATCTCTATAAGTTTTGAAATCGATCTCATCCATCAAACCCATTTCGTAAAGATTAAGCGCAAAAATATGAGCATCCTCATAAATAGTACGATCTTGAATTACATTTAATTGTTGCTTTTGTATATTAACAACTTGACTAAATCTACTATTAAGAAAATAAATCTGTAAATTAAAAGACCATCGTTTCATATCATTATAGAAATTTTCGAGATAGGGATTAGTATCTACATCTTCGTAAAGAGCATCTATCTTGAAATGTTTAGAAAGTAGCTCTGTAAGAGTAGTTTTACCACTTCCTATATTGCCTGCAATAGCTATATGTAACATAAAAAAATTTTTTAAATGTAAAGTTAATATAATTTATTGAATAAAATATTATAAAACGAAACAGTTTTTAGTTCTTAATTAGTCTAAACAGCAGATTTATAGATGATTAGATAGATCTACGAAGTATAGTGGTGTAGCATTGAAAGCATTCATCCAATAATCTCTTCTTTCACTCTCCCACTCTTCCACTCATATTTTCATGAACTCAACTCGTCATCCAGTCATCTCTTCACATATTCACCCAAATCACTCAATCTTCTCTTCAACTTATCAACTTTTCAACTTATCAACTTAACTTACTTCATACTTTACATATTTGAATGCAACTCAGTATGATATTTTGATGTATGTTTCAATAAAAAAAATTAGATTAAATAATTTATCTACAATATATATTAGAGAAATATAAAATTTATATGAAATATAAAATATTTAATATAAATTTGTAAAAATAAAAATTATATGAAAATTTATGTTTATACAATTATAATTATTTTATTCATAACTAATGGTTTATGTTTAAATAAAAGTTATGCACAGTTAACATTAAATTTTAATAGTATAGATAATACAGTATGTAATGGACAGGGATGTGATTACAGTGGCCCATCAATACTAATAAATGAGATCATGATAGCACCTAATGTTGGAGATGGGTCTATATTTAGTTATGGAGATACTCGTGAAGGAGAATGGATAGAATTATTTAATCCAGATGTATGTAAGTGGGTAGATATTTCTTGTTATTATCTTGGCAATGCGGCACCTGGGTTAAATGGATATACTACTGATCCTTGTGCTGCTGGTGGTTTTATATTACCTCCAGGGTCTATAGTTCCAGCTCGCGGTTTTGCTATTGTCAGAGGACGCAATGCACCAGCTGTACCAAGTAATTTATTAGTAGCTAATGGTGGCAATACTATTGAGATAGTTGTAGAAAATACTGGTGTATGTATTGGCCCTGATGGCAATCGTTTATGGTTCCCAAATGCTGGTGGTTGGTTTGCTTTCTACGATGAAAATGGCATACCTCAAGATGCTATATCTTGGGCTAATAATGATTGTATTAATAGTAATCCATGTAATCCAAATAATGTGGTAGGATGCAATTATAATGGAAGTTTATCAAATTATAATTCTATTCCTTCAGAGAGAAAAAATTATATTACAGATTCTATACCTATTTTAAACAAAACATTTAGTAGAATACCTGATGGAGGAGATTGGTTGTTTGATATTCCTACACAGCCTACTTATGGGACATGTAATGATACCTGTGTCCCATTACCAGATATTACTTGTAGTGGCATGGCCATAGTAAATGTAATAGGTGGCACTCCTCCTTATAATTATATTTGGGATGACCCTATGATACAGACTTCTGATACAGCAAAAAGATTATGTGCAGGTACTTATTGTGTTACAGTAACAGATAGCAATGGAAATTCTGCTACTGGCTGTGTTACAGTTAATGATTATAAAATTAATTTTGCAATACCTGAAGATACAAGTATTTGTAAAGGTGATACAATTGTTTTAGCAGCTAATGGAGAAGGTGATACTTATATTTGGGATAATGGTGTAGTTGATGGACAACCTTTTGTACCTTTGCAGACGCATACATATCATGTTACAGGTATAATAAGCGAAACAGAATGCAATAATTATGATTCTGTCACTATTAATGTGGTACCATATGCTTTTGTAAATTTAGGTAATGATACTTGCATTGAAAATATTCCTTTTATTTTAGATGCTACTTATTTAGATGATTACACTTACCATTGGTCAAATGGTGAACAGACACCAGTAATCTATGTAAATCAAACTGGCTCTTATTCTGTAACTGTTTCTTACAATAATTACTCTATTTGCAATGATTATGATACAATAGAAATAAATTATATCCCCACTCCTATTTTAGATTTTCCAGATTCAATGAGATTATGTGAACATCAGGATACCATCATATCTGTTTCTCAACAAGATAATAGTTTATATCAATTTTTGTGGTCTACGGGTAATACCACTCCTATTGAGTCTTTTTCACATTTAGATGCAGGTATATATAATATTTCTTTAGGAATTAGGGGATGTTATATTTATACTGATAGCTTTATACTAAGAATTGAAAATTGTGAAATATTTATACCAAATGTCATTACTCCTAATAATGATGGAATAAATGATTTTTTCCAAATTACTAATTTAGAATATTATCCTAATAGCCAAATAAAAATTTATAATAGATGGGGCAAGAAAATTTATGAAAATGAAGATTATAAAGGAGATTGGGATGGAGATAATCATAGCGAAGGAACTTATTATTACATTTTTAGACTAAACTATGGACATGGTAAAATAGAAGAATATCACGGAACAATCACTATTATGAGATAATAAATAGTTTTATTATTACATAATGTGCAAACCACAAATAATTATCTTTTAAAAAATAATCAGAAAAATTGAGCAAATATTATCATAATTAAAGTTATATTAAACCTTGACTTTATAATTATTCACTTAATCCTTAAATTTTCACTTATCCACTTAATATATTAATAAAAAAGTTGCAAAAATATTTTGTTAATATACCAAATGGCGTGTATTGACACAATATTATATTTAACTACAAATCGTACAAATAACGCACGGAGAGCATAACGCATCATCATTTTTAAAACTTTAAAATTGTTTCTTTATATGGATGCAAGTTGGTATTATAATTTACAAATTTATTAAAATAAAAAAGGGCATAAATTTATGCCCTTTTTTATTTTAATACAGTATTGTAATTATTTCTGAATACTTATCACTCTATTATAGACTTTATCTCCTAACATTACTGTGCAATGATATAATCCTGCTGCATAATTTGTGAGATCCAGTCTTAGTTCATTTCTACCAGCATTCACACTGATATTCTCATTGTATATTAGTTCTCCTAATGGATTCCTTACTATCAATGTACCTTCTGATGCTTTTGTAGTTTCTAGTAATATGTTTAGCTCTCCAGTACTTGGATTTGGATAGATTACTATGCCATCATTCTCGTCTAGGATATCTTCTATGCCAACCACATAGGTACCAAGAACTTCGCACATGGCGTCATTATTAGTGTACATATCATTACTTAATTGTGTCTCTGCACATAAGATATATTGTATTGTAGGTCCATTATATTTCTGGGAGAAAGTGAAATGTATGGTGTCTCCAGGATTTATGGTCTGGCTGATTACATCATTTCTATCATTTGCATAGTTTAATTGATATCTCACTGGTACATTAGATACAGGATTTAGTCCATAGTTCTTCACTGCTATGGTAACAGCTATCTGCTGTCCTATTGGTGTAGAATCTATAGGTGATATTATCTCTACTACTCCTATATCATAATCAGCTGGTAGTGAATGAATATTCATACATAATGTATCATTTAGTCTCACTATGTCACTAGGATATCTACTATATGCACATAATGTATAGTCTATGTGTGGTGCCTGATATGTCTGTGTAAATGTATAAGTAACTGTATCTCCTGGATTTATGCTTCCAGAATATGTTCCATTAATCGCTGTACCATTATTTACCTTATAGCTTACAGGGATATTGGTTACTACATTTGTACCCACGTTTGCTATTTTCACTTTTACTGTTTGAGTAGTTCCTGTAGTAGTAGGTGATGTAGGTGTTACTATCTCTGTAAGAGCTACATTATTAGGTACATTGTATGCTGAGATTACGATATCATCTATTGCAAATCCATCTGCATTTACAGAAGCATCAGATACGAAACCTATTCTCAACCTTACATTGGTCTTATTTGATAGTGCACTCATCTTTATAAATGCTCCTACCCAACCATTGCTTGACCCACTATAACCAGGTTTACCATTTGTGAGATAGTCTGTGTACCAATGATATCCATCTGGATCATCTATACCTCCTAAGGTTAACCACGTCTGTCCATTGTTGAGTGAATATTCTATGTATGCTCCATCCTCTCCACTTTCACTCTCTACCCAATAGTAGAATGATATGTATGGATCTGTTACTCCTGAGAAGTTTTGCACTGGAAATTCTAGATAGCCAACCGTATCATTAGGATATGGTGATGCAAGTTTGGTCATCCACACATTTGGTGCAGAATATGCTTGATTGATCACTGTACCTTGTGGTACTCCATTCTCCCATAATCCTGTAGTATCTGCAGTTAGTAATGTTGTCGGCTCCATATCATCAGCAAATAATATCACTGATGGTAAGCCAAAGTATTGTACACATCTAGTATCATTTTGTGGTACTGAATCATTAAGTGTTTGTACTGTGAAACATACATTATTTAAGCCAGAATCTACTGGTAGATTTGATATGTTCATTATTATTGAAGAATCTGGTAGTAAATTGCCACTCCACGGTGTAGTACTAATCACTTGTCCATCTTTATTTGCAATAATATTGAAGTTTGTCAAAGGATTATAACCATAGTTTCTAACTTTAACTTCAGCTGTAGTTGTAGTACCATTATATTGTGCATAACCTACATTTGCAGCAGTTATACCAGCATCTATTGCTTTGCGTGGTAATACTAATACTAGGTAGTCTTCTGTTTCGCCATAACCATAAGTACCACATGGATCTGGTAAAG
>Ga0209720_1002752_pt1 | contig 12684 bp, 13 predicted proteins | sample AD_JPNMR3_MetaG_FD_184426 | JGI IMG/M metagenome (GOLD analysis project Ga0209720, IMG submission 184426) | Active sludge microbial communities of municipal wastewater-treating anaerobic digesters from Japan - AD_JPNMR3_MetaG (SPAdes) (version 2) | ecosystem: Engineered > Bioreactor > Anaerobic...
ATTGAGGATAAGTCTCACAAAATCTGTATTAATCTTAAAATCAGGTGCAATACATTCTGGATAATCACGGCATATGAGGTCAAAAACCTTTTTCTCAAAAGGAATCTTTTTCTTTTTGCCCGAGGCCCTATTCATACTCATGGCTTATCATCTCGTCTTTTTCGATAAAGGACTTTTTTTCTTCAGGATATCTCAATGTCAGATTCAAGGCTAAGGGTTATTTTAAGGCATTATTATTTTTTTTAAATTCCTCTGGCATATCCTTATAAGACATAAGCCCCTTATTTCCATTACTGGAATAAAGACATTTTTTAGTCTGAATAATTAAACCCTTTATATATCACGCTGAAGTCAATACCTGCAATCACTTTATTTTTGTATTTTTCTTTTATTTGAGATAATGCACTTTTTAACTCCGGAGAATTCACACCATTATTCAATGCAAGGTATGCCTCTGTGTATGCAGAGAGTTCATCTGCTGCCTTTATGAGTTCTCCATCCTTTGGATTAAAGGCATCATTGTTGTATTTTTTTGAGATCTCCTCTGAGGTTACCCCTATTGTTTTATCATCTACGGTTGCTGTGCTTAAAAATTCATCTTCCGTGTACATTTTAATATCCTTAAGCCAATGAGGGGGCAATAGCGTATAGACCTCCTTTTCCATCTGCTCTTTCTCATATTCTTTTATCAGTTCTTCAAGCCCTTCTATGGAGCGTTTAACCGGTGAGATGATATCCCTTGTTAAAACCTCAGGCAGGTCATGGAACAGCCCTGTAAAATAGTTATTGATGCATCTTTTCTGGCAGGCATTTATTGTAAGGGATAACAGATAGGATATTATGGCTACTATGAGCATGTGGCCCAAGACAGATATGCGGGTGTTCATGTTTATATGGTTCCATCTCAGTTGAAACCTCAACTGGCCACACAGGTCTATGAAGTTTCTGTATCTTCCATACAGGGCAAGGTTTTGTATGCCTTTTAAGTCGTAGTATCTTTCCTGTCTTTCCTCAAGGTGTCTTTTTATCTGTGGTATCTCATAGCCATCTGGGTTTGCCCGCTCTATTATGTTAAACTCCCACATCGTGGCATAGAAATGGGCAGCGCTCAGGATTCTTTTGTTTATTGTATTGTCTGATGTGGCAAAGTGATTCTTGAATCTCTCAATAAAACCCTCACCAAAGGAAGAGATAATGGGTTTTAGCTGATGGAATACCCATTTTTTGAGTTCCATGTATTTTTTTTCATCTTCCTTGATTCTATTGAATACCTGAGGTTTTAAATCAGTAAGGACTATCCTCTGGAGGAGTTCAAAAAGCCCGCCTTCTATGATTTCTATCCAGCTGAATCCCTCTTTTTCTTCATCAAATTTACCCAGGAAATAGGCAATGATCATCTTGTGTGCCTGTTTGTCCAGCTCCCTTAACTCACAGGGCCTTATCTTATCATTCCATCGCTGCATGCTGGCAGCATTGAAGAGCTTTAAGATGAAGGTATTATTTATCATTTTCTGAAAGGATACAGATAAAAAGAGAGATTTTCAAGGTCTATCATATAATCCACGCAAGGACAATAACAGCCACAGATATAAAAAATACTGCCAGAGAGAATAGAATTTTTATAACAGCAGATGCATTGATCTCATGAGCAATGCCTATAAGTATACCCACAGTAAAGCCATCAATGATTAAGACCTGGAGTGTTTCATTCATGAAGCACCATCCTGAGCATTAAAATTCTATCCCTTTTTTATGCCAGCCGTTGACCATTTTAATTGAGTAATGTATCCTAAAGGCAATGACAGAATCAAGGAAGGCAACATATACATCAGCAGTTAAGATAGCAAGGCTCATTTCCATGCTCTCCCAGGCGTGGAGGCCCATGTCCCTGGAGCAGATAACAAATATCCTCGGGGTTTCTCCAAGGACCCTTGCACGCTACAGAAAGGCATTAAATGAACACCTCTCATCCCCTGACGGCAGTGACTTTATAAAGATTATAAGGGAGGGAGGCAAAGAATACTGGTTTCTTTCAGACCAGGAGGACATAAACACTGCAAATGGCTTCAGGATTATATCAGTATTTGTGGTAAAGACCCTGCTTAAATTTCTTGAAGGCACAGTAATTAAGGACAGCATAGACAGTATATGGAATACCATAGCAGGGCAACTCCCGCCTTCAAAGAAAAAACAGCTCGAATACTTTGACAGAAAGATAAGATATACAGGCTTTGGGGCAAAGCAATACGAAGAAAAGGATATCATACTTGCCTCAGTGTTAAGGGGGCTTCTGCATCAGAACAGGATAGAGATTAACTATGTATCAGGTGCTGCATCAAAGACAAAGAAGCGCATCATCCATCCTTACACACTTCTTTTACACCGTGATGCCCTTTATCTTAATGCATACGATGAATCAAACGAGGATATAAGGACATTTCTCATTGACAGGATAGAGGATGCAAGGGTTTTAAAAGAAACCTTCAGGTATCCAAAGGATTATAATCCAGAGTCATTAACAGAAGGCTCATTCGGTGTATATGATTCAAGAGGTAAGACACCTTTTACAGTAAGGGTTGCCTTTAAGGCATATCTATGGGATTACATAACCACAAGACAGTGGCATCCTACCCAGAGGTTCAAACCCGTTGATAATGGATGGTTCATCATGGAGGTGGATATATCTCACATAACAGAATTTATCCCCTGGGTTCTTGCATTCGGTAAGGAGGCAAAAGTCCTTGAGCCAGATCCTCTAAAAGAGGCCATCAAACAGGAGCTTAATGAGGCCTTGAGATATTACTGAAAACTTTCAAGATAAAGGCATCTAAATGATTTATGTCAGGGGGAGTTATCCCCCCCCTGACAGGTTTTATTTATCCCTCTGCCATATCTTTTGCCTTTTTCTCTATATCTTCCTTGGATGGTGTGGGGATGCCGTTGGTTGTTGCATATTTAATCAAATTATCACTGAAGTTTTTTACACTGCTTGCCTGGGGTGGAATCTCTTTTACAACGAACTGAGAGACACTTATTACCTCTTTAACCTTTCCTGTCTGAGTAATGGATGCCTTCTTTAGAGCATCCTGGGCCTCTTTTAACAGGTCAGAGGCATTCTTTGCAGCAATACCATCCATGATAACACCGGCACCCATATGGAGTAATGATTCATTGAGAAATTCCTTTGCCTTCTCTTTATTTAATGCTGAGTTCAGGTCAATCTTATTGAGAGAATTTGTTGCATCATTTGTCACACCTACAAGGTTTTTTACTGAATCCTGGCTTTTATCATCTTTTGCATTTTTTATACTCTGCTCAAGTTTTTCTGCCATCTCTTTGTGACCTACAGCCTGTGCAATGGGCACCAATGCCTGTGCAAAGGATATGGTGGCTGAACGGACATTATCAAGGAGTTTTGCTGACCTCTTTGAAAGCCCCTCCACATCCACCTTTGCCTCTTCGCCACCTTTTTTACCACCAAAACCAAACTGGGCCTGTGCTATAAGTGGTAGAACAAGAAATAAACCAATCAACAACAGATAAAAAACCTTTTTCATCTTACTCCTCCTTCATAGTTTTTTTATTACCAAGGCTACGCCTCTGGCATCCTATTTAAATATGTATTTTATTGTCCCTCCTTCATAATATGGGCCTTCAAATTCTCTTTCTGAGAACCCGGGTCTATCTCCTAATCCATCAATTATGGCATCCCCTAATTTGTTTCTGCTGCCTTTGTAAGATACCTCAATGCGGAGGACACCCTTATCACTTGTTTGATTGCGTATCTCAGCCAGAGACTCTATTGTTTTTAGAATGGGACGTTGCTGGGAGCGGGCGCTTTTTATGTTATGAACCTCTATAGTAAAAAACTGACCCTCTGATGCCCGCCTCTCCCATTTCTCAAGGGTTTGATTGGCAAGGGTCCTTGCGGCAAGCACAGAAATTGCCTTTATTGCCTGGGTCTCTGCATTTTCTCTACTTGAGCTTGTCGCTTTTGTAGTATCAACATAGGAGGCTACTATGTCACCGGAGTTTACATCTATAATCTCTACATCTACCTGTGCCCTGGCAACAACATTACCTGTGGCTGGTGATGTCTCATAATCAATTATCTTTGCCTCACCCCTGGCAACAAAGTTTGCACCTTCTTTTTCTGCCTCTCTTCTTACAGCACTTCTATCAAATATATCAATGCTTGTTTTCACAAGGCTTTCTGCCATAACTATTTCCCTTGCCTTATCTGTTGCCTTTGTATCAAACCCCTTTTCATTAAATTCCTGCTGGAAGGAAGTAATGATTGCTGGGTCTGCATACTTCTTCCATTCAGTCTCGCTTAATCTCTTTGCTGAACTGCTGCTTCTTGTAACTTTAAGTGAGGCATCTTGTGATGCTGATTCATCCAGTTTTGCCCTCACACTCCCCGAGTCTCTCTCTGAATATCTTGCTTCTCTCTCCTTGGATTGGGATACATCATATGAGCCCCTGCCTGATTTGCTGTATGAACCTTTATAAGAGGCACTGCCTCTTCCTTCGTAGGTCCTGTATCCCGATGCATCACCTGAGACAGTTACAGAGTCATCGGATGCCCTGGCTCTGCCTGTTGCCTGAATGCCTGCAGAGCCTCTTTCACTTCCTGAGAGTTGCGCCTCTACACTGCCTGAACGAGAGCCAGATGCATCGTATCTTACACTGCCAGAATCCCTTGAGCTTGAACCAAAGCGGGCCTCTGAACTTCTTGATGTATCATAGCTGCCATCTACACTGGACTGACCTTTGTATCTGCTTGATACATCTACCTGGTCTGTCCTTGTAGATGACTCACCCCTTTCACCTATCTTTTTCCATGTGGTCAGGACAAATGCTATAGATGGTCTGCCCAATGCTGCACTTGCCTTGCTCAATCTCTTCTTGAATGCCTCACTTATCCTTTCTGTCATCACCTTTGCATTTAAAACCACCTCAAATCTGTCGCCGCTTACAGTCTCCTTTAATATGTCATAGCTTTTAACAAAACCCTCTGCATTGGATGTGACCTCATCCTTTACTGTCTGGAAGTCCTTCATCTCTGTCTGGCTTTTAATTATTGTGCCCACAGCCATCTCCACTGCTGACCTCAGTGCATCTTTAATGGCCAATTTTTTTGCCTCATCCTCGCTTATGCCCTTTATGGGTGCAGAACCCTTGACCCTCACATCCCTGTATTGCTCCTGGGCAGAGGATAGGTTAAAAATCAAGAGAGTTAAAAATAAAACCAGGGTTATAATCTTTGTTATCTTCATATATTGCCCTCCTTTACAGCCTTATGGGTGAGTTTGTGTATAAGGTCGAAAAACTCAAATTTATCTATGGTCTGCTGGATGCCAGGGACAATGTTTACTGAGGATACCTCATCATATTTGACAGATATATTTTTATCAGGGACATCTACCTTGAGCCATGCCTTGTATGCCCATATCTCATTTACATTATTGCCCTCCACCATCTTTGAGTTAAGACCTGTCAGATCCAGCATAATGGGGTATTTGGGCTTGGCCACTGAAAATTTATATTCTTTTTCATCCTTCACAAGGATGGCAAAGCTCTCTCCTGTAGCCCTGTCATCTATCCATTCACCGCTTATCTTCGATGGAAGCACAGCCTTGCCTGCCTTATCTACAAGGAAGTCAGAAAACCACTGGGATACCTGGCTACCAAGCTCTTTTTCTTTGAAGATTTGCTGGGCCTTTTTGGATGTAATCTTAAAGTCAACTACCTGATATGTCTCATCTGTAAGGCCTTTTATAAAGCGTGTATACCAGGACATATCTTGCGTTGGTCTAAAATTACCATCCGGTTTTACCTTTGACTCATTCCTTGATATATCTCTTATTGTACCCTTTCCAGCATCATTACCATCTTTATCGATAAATGTTATCTTCTGCCCCATATCCAATCCGCTGGTTAAGCCCCTGTCTATTATTACTAAATCCCCTGTTGTTTTTATGTTGCCTGTGATTGTTCCTATACTGATTTTATTGAGTCTTTTTACAAGGTGTTCTTCTATGGTCTTCTTCGCTGTATTTATGAATAGCTCATCCTGTTCATCTTCTGTTAAAGGCTTTTCGCTGTTATGGACAGAGTATCCTACAAGGGGGACAGAATAAACGATTGTGTTTCTGTACTGGTTTGGTTCATCTTTTACAGTCTGGTATATGATGAGGACTATGCCTGCATTTGCTATTGTCTTGTATATATCTGCCACAGGGGTTTTATAGGTCTCAAGAGCTATATCATCCCTTGTTATGGCAAGGGCAAGGGAAAAGGGGTGGTCAAATTCTCTCTTTCTTTGCTCAGTGTCTGTTTCAAAGAGGATATTAAAGGAGAGATTCTCATTGATCTTTTGAAGGGCAATAAGGGCAACTCTGCCGAGATTTTTTGGATTATCTGGAGGATATTTTTTTTGAATCCTTGAAAACACAGGAAAGTTATCTTGCTTTCCAGCAGTCCAGAGGCCTCCATAGGCAACATTTGCCTTTTCAGCATGGGCAGGAGGAGGGGTAAGGGATAGAAAGCATAAGAGGATAGAAAATAAAAATGCATGATACAGATACCATTTTTTGATAATGGGTGTATTTTTCATTGTGCCCTCTGGTTAAAAGATTTTTTTGATTTTATTTAATATGGCCTTTATGACAACGGCTGACATTTTTTTGTTATAGAAAAAATTTTTTGAGACTTGCAAAAAAGACCTTCTGTCCTGGTGAATAAATTCCTGTTTCAAGCTATTTTATATTGACAAAACAAATTTTTATAAGGCATAAAAAAGAAAAGGGGGTTATCATAATCAATGCTTGAACCGTGGCATATATGGGTTATTGCAGGGCTTCTTCTCTGGATAATAGAGATATTTACCCCTGGATTTGTAGCAGGTGTCTTCGGCACAGCATGCCTTATTACAGCATTCTTTGCCTGGTTAGGTTTATCCTATCTTATCCAGCTTCTTGTTTTTGCAATAGTAACAGGGGCCATGACCCTTGGTATAAGACCCATTGTCCTGAAACATATCAACAAAAACAAGGAAAAGGCCAAAACAAATGTGGATGCCTTAATAGGCCAGACAGGTATGGTAACTGAGGCAATAGACAGTAGCAAGGGGATGGGGTATGTAAAGGTAGGTGGTGAGACCTGGCGGGCAGTTACTTCTGATGATACCTATGTTGGTGAAGGGGAGAGGGTGAGGATAAAAGACATAGAAGGTTGTAAGGTCATTGTTGAAATAATACCAAAAAAATAAAGGGGGTTATATGAGTGTTTTAGGGATTATTGTATCTATCTTTGTCCTTTTTATTATCATATTTGCCATTAAGGGATTTAAAATTGTCCAGCAGTCTGAGACCATGGTTATTGAACGTCTCGGTCGTTATCACAGAACCCTGTCCTCTGGCATCAATATCATCTGGCCCATCTTTGATAAGCCACGCACCATTGAATGGAAATACACAAAGACAGACCCCAGTGGAAGGACAATAATAAGGAAAGAAACCATAAGCAGAATTGACCTCCGTGAGACTGTGTATGACTTTCCCAAACAGAATGTTATTACCAGAGACAATGTGGCAATAGAGATAAATGCCCTCCTCTACTTCCAGATTACTGATCCAAAAAGGGCGGTCTATGAGATAGCAAACCTTCCCGATGCCATAGAAAAGCTCACCCAGACTACTCTTAGGAATGTAATAGGTGAGCTTGATTTAGACCACACCCTTACCTCCCGTGACACGATTAATCAAAAGCTCCGTGCCATCCTCGATGAGGCAACAGACAAATGGGGTGTAAAGATAAACCGTGTTGAACTCCAGGATATAATACCCCCTGAGGATGTAAAGGTGGCAATGGAGAAACAGATGCGGGCAGAGCGTGACAGGCGGGCCATGATACTGGAGGCAGAGGGACACAAACAATCAAAGATACTGGAGGCTGAGGGTGTCCGTCAGGCAGAGATAAACAAGGCTGAGGGTATAAGACAGGCTATGGTTCTCAAGGCATCAGGGGAGGCAGAGGCAAGGATAAAGATAGCCGAGGCAGAGGCAGAGGCAGTAGCAAGGGTATCCAAGGTGATAAAGGAAAGTGGTGGTGACCCTACTGCCTATCTTATTGCCCTCAAATATATAGAAGCAATAAAAGAAATGGTCAGCGGCAAGGACAATAAGGTTATATATATACCCTATGAGGCCACGGCTATACTTGGTGCAGTGGGCAGCATAAGGGATATGTTCTCTTCTGTCCAGAAGACATAATTTTAAAGCCAGTTTGATAATATAAATTCAGGGCCTCTGCAGGATACTGCAGGGGCCTTTTTTAATATCTCTGTCAGCGGCTGGCATAAGCTATATTATAAAAACATCTAACAATCAAGAGGAGGTATAAAATCATGGCATACTATGCAAAATTAATTGGTGAAAAATGTTATCTCTCTCCCATAAATATGGAGGATGCAGAATTGTGGGCTATGTGGCACAATGATTTAGAGGTGGCCATATACAACGGCCATGAGGCATATACACCTATCCCTGCAGACAAACAGAGAGAGATGATGGCAAACCTGATCCAGTATCAGGAACATGCCTTTAATATAATAGATTTAACAACTGATAGACCCATAGGTTACTGCTTTGTCTATGACATAAGCCACATAGACAGGACAGCACAGCTGTCCATGACAATAGGGGATAAGGCTTACTGGAATAAGGGATACGGATATGATGCCTTAAACCTCCTTCTTGACCATGCCTTCAATCTCCTTAACCTGAACAATATTATGGTAAGGGTATATTCTTTCAATGAAAGGGCCCTGTCTTGTTACAAAAAGGCAGGGTTCAAGGAATTCGGCAGAAGGAGACAGGCAAGGATAATAGGAAATAATATCTATGATATGGTCTTTATGGACATCCTTGCCAGTGAATATAAATCAGCGTATGTGGAGAGGTTCCTGAGGTAGGGGTTTTTCAAATACCTCTGGATTCTATTAATTCTCGGACAATCTTATAGCAATCATTTATATGTTTATCTATAATGAGCTTCATGGCAGTAAAGCTTATAGTTACTGAAATTGCCTGACCTAATATGGGGACATATTTGGCTGCCTGTTTTGCAGTAATCCTTATACCCATCTTTTTGAGTAACTGGATTATAATCTCTTTTGTTATGTATTTACCCACCATGTCCGCCCCCCACTTCTTTATCAACTCATAGATGGCAATGGAGACATTGGGTTTATATTCGTCAATCTGGTCCTTTGAGAGCCCGAATTTTTCGCTTATGGCAGGTATTACCTTCATAAGAAGGGCAATATCAGTTGTCACATCAGCTAAGGGCACAGGCACCAGGGAAGCGCAAGAGGACATAACCGCCCTTTTGGTTGCCATGTGCCTGCACTCTTTTCTTATTGCATCGAGTTCTTCTATACTATTAGGTAACACGATCCATAATTATAGATGGTTTGTAGTTTTTTCTCAAGGATTCAAGGATCATATCAATGGCCTTTTCTTCAGGGATGCCCAGTTCATTAGCTATATCAAGAAGGATGCTGACCTCTTTCTCTCTTATTTTATTTCAATAAGTTTTTTTGAGTCATATAATGAATTAATTTAAACTTATAATTGAATTTTGAATCAACTTATATAGCTTTTATCTTTTGATTAATTCTTCTTCTGGTATTCACCTAATTATTTAGATCTTTAAAGGTTTTTTAGAATTATCTCCAGAACCTCTTCTGGCTTTAAAATGCTCCCTGTCTTCGGTGAGCCTATGATAGTCTGCCTTCCTCCCCATCCTTTTTCCATCTTATCAAAGAACGGGAGTAATTTCACTACATTTTTGCCGTTACTGGCGATTGTGAACTTTGGTCTCGGGGGTTCACCAAATAACGGGTTATATACAACCACTACATCACACCCCGCCTTATACAGAGTGCCTATGCCGCCTATTACATGAGACTCAAGAAAACCTATCCTGAGTCCCCCTTTAGATCTATAGAATTCTGCCTTTTTCATAATCTCTTCAATTTTATTGATATTAATTTTTTTTGCCTCTATGTAATCTGTCCATTCGGGAAGGCTTGGCATGGTTGAGAAGGGGTCAATATAATCGTTGAGCAGCCTTTTAAGTATATCCATACCCTTTAGAAACTGGTTTTTGATACCCTTTTCTACAAGGAGCATACCGGAAAAGATATTGGAAAGGGAGGGGAAGGGGATTACAGCATGGTCATCCGGCCTGTCATCAACAATGCACACGTATTGCACCAGTCTTTCTAATGCTTTGTCCTGATAACCTATCTTTTTATAGGCCTGAAGGCATGCAGGAGGGAAATACCTCTCTGGGTCATGGTGGTCAAAGTTGTTTAAATCTACAAGACCTGTTCCACCGCACTCGATGCATATAACAGAGGGGTTCATGATGTCCTTTTCATCGGCATTTTCGGCAACAACTTCAATATTATCCCTATCAGATACCAGGAGAATAAGGCCGGTCAGGCACGTATCAAGGTCAGGTTTCTGGATTATTGCTCTCATAATTTTTAATTTTGCTTTGTCGTTATAATTTTATAAAACTTTAAAAGTATAATAGAAATAATTCCTACAACTAATACTATAACTAATATATATAGGACATCTAAGAAATCTGAGGTATTAGATCTTGCCCCTTTTACAAAAACATCAGGGTTGTTCTTAGCTACTTCTTCATACCCCTTGCCCATACCTTTACCGATTTCTTCGCTTTTTATCCTTTCTCCTTTGCTTACCTCATATGCGGCAGTAATTGCTGCAATGCTGAGCCCACCTGCTAAAATCTGTTTGTAATCTAATTTATCAAGAAAATGTGTGCCTGCTTCCTTGTATTTCTCATAAAGAAGAGCCTTTGTTGCAGGAGAGTCGGCCTTTGCCGCATAACCGGTAAGCCTTGTCAGGTCCTCTGGAGACACATTGTGGGCAAGGTATTTAACTGCATCATCACCAAAGTGCTCCACTATCTTTTCTGCTATACCAGGTGTTCTGGCTTCAAGTTCAAGCACTTCTGTTCCAATTCTTTTTGTCATAGGTATTAATTCATCTGCCCTTACTGCAAGAGCCCTTGTTGCCTGGGGAACTTTGCTGCTTAAGTGCCATACATCATCCCCATATTTAGATGCTGCCTCTAATAGCTCTAATCCACCTTTTTCAGTTGCACGGATTGCATCATCTCCATATTTTATAGCCCACTTCTCCAATTCTTCTGTAGCTAACTTCCTGGCAGCTGGATTTAAAGTTTTTCCACTTACTCTGGAAGCAATTTCAATTGTCTCTTGGATTGTATATCTGGCGATAGAAACACTGCCATGGACTTTGGAAACAAAAACAAGTAAAGAAAATACGATAAAATATATAGTTATCTTTTTCATACCATTACCTCCTTTTTTGTTGTTTTAAAGCCTTACAAAACATTTATAATAATTGCCTTTTAAAGAGTTGCTATTAAATTGTCGACAGTCAGTTTATTCAATTTTTTATATTCACTTGCCACCCTTTGTATCTCATTTTCAAAGTCAGCCATTGTTTTTTGCCTATATTCTTTTATTGTTTTTTCTAAGATTGCACTTAATTCATCTTTCATAACATACTGGGCTTTATATAGGTCATGGGCAGTCCAAACAGCACCACCAACTGCAATGACTACCCCAATTGCATCTCCCACTGGTAAGGGGCCATCCGCAGCAGCAGAAGTTATGGAAGCCAAAGTAGTTGTACTTACTTTTGCTGCTATTGCACCCAGAACATTTCTTACCATATTCATTGTAGATTTAATAAATATGCCTTCAAGAGCTATACCGACAGTAGAACTTATTGTAGTAACTGCAATATCTATTGTTTTTCCAGGCAGTTCGTTTAATGTTTTTATGAATTTCTCAGGATTATTATTCTGGTTATTTCGTTCCTGAATTATTAACTTAGAGGCAGTTGCCATCTCCACTAACATATCTGTATGATTCCTTGCAAGTTCGTAATAGATTTTTTCTAATATTCTTTGAGATTCTTCTGCGCTTTTTATAGAGGGTTCAATAATATATTGTTTTAAAACACTTAATATAAATTTTTCTGCTTCATTGGTGCCATTGAGTTTATCCTTTGCATGATAATAAGTTAGCGTTGCACAACCTTTAAAACCTGCAAGCTTGTATAAAACATAAGGGATATTAGCCTCGGCCTGATTAAAACCCTCATCAACAATTTTATTTAGGTCTTTAATTGCTTTTTCCACTAACATAGCGTTTTTTGCATCGGTATTGTAAGCAATTTCTTTTATTTTGATTATTATTTCTGTATTATCTGCAGGGACAGGTTTGATTGATCCAGGTTTTGGATACACATGTTTTGGTGCTCCACTTTCACTGAAAATAAAAACATAGAAAAATGAAGTAAACATGGCTATGATAACAATTACTATAACCATCTTACCCATACAACCCTCCTTATTGTTAGTCATTACAGAGAAGTTGATATATTGTGCTCTTTTTTGATTTTACCATCCCCATCTAAAGGGAGCTTGTCAACATTTTAGTTGAAATTTTATGTGGCCCCATATTCATCTTTACTCCCTTCATGCTGCTGTTTGAAATGCCTCTTGTTCCTCATACATCTTCTCAATATTTGCTATTACACCTTCAAT
>Ga0209720_1002756_pt1 | contig 12670 bp, 12 predicted proteins | sample AD_JPNMR3_MetaG_FD_184426 | JGI IMG/M metagenome (GOLD analysis project Ga0209720, IMG submission 184426) | Active sludge microbial communities of municipal wastewater-treating anaerobic digesters from Japan - AD_JPNMR3_MetaG (SPAdes) (version 2) | ecosystem: Engineered > Bioreactor > Anaerobic...
AAATACAACACCATACAACATTTTTCTTCAAAAAATTTGACTAATTTTTTCATAAAAAAACCCCATTTTTCAATGGGTTTCAGACGTTTTACTTTTTAATTTTTAGCAACTAACTGTCAAACTCCCGCAAAAACCATTGTCGAAGCCCATAATGGGCATATAGAGGTTTACAGTAAAATAAATGAGGGAACGGAATTTCTTATAACATTGCCAAAAGGTATTTAATCGTGCTATAATTGCTATTAATAATGATATATAGGAGATCGAAGTTATGGGTAAATTATGCATAGGAGGTTTGATACATGCCAATTAAAATACCTGATAGTTTGCCTGCTAAAGAAGTACTGAACAACGAGAATATATTTGTAATGGACGAGCAAAGGGCCCTGCACCAGGATGTCAGGCCGCTTAGAATTGCGATACTGAATCTGATGCCTACAAAGATTACTACGGAGACACAGCTTCTTCGCTTGATTGGAAATACCCCTATTCAGGTTGAAATAGAGCTTTTGCATCCGAAAACCCATGTATCAAAGAATACTCCGGAAGAACATTTAACAAAATTTTATAAAACCTTTGATGAAGTAAAAGATGAGAAATTTGACGGGCTTATAATTACCGGTGCACCGGTGGAACAAATGCCTTTTGAAGAGGTCAATTACTGGGAAGAGCTGAAAATGATAATGGACTGGAGCCTTCGCAATGTGTATTCCACATTTCACATTTGCTGGGGTGCTCAGGCGGCGTTGTATCATCATTATGGCATAAAAAAATACCCTTTGAAGGAAAAAATGTTCGGTATATTTGAACACCGCATTTGCAAGCCCAATACAATGCTTTTAAGGGGATTTGACGATTGTTTTTATGCTCCGCATTCCAGACATACTGAGGTAAGGAGAGAAGATATCGAAAAGGTGGGAGAAATTGATATTCTTTCCGACTCGGAGGAAGCGGGAGTATATATTATGAAGACTGACGGCGGAAGGCAGGTTTTTGTGACCGGCCATTCCGAGTATGACCAATTTACCTTGAAAGAGGAATATGATAGGGATTTGTCAAAGGGACTTGATATAAAAATGCCCAAGAATTACTTCCCGGACGATGATCCGGCCAAAGCACCGGTTGTTAAATGGAGAGGGCATGCAAATCTCCTGTTTTCAAACTGGCTGAACTATTATGTATACCAGGAGACACCGTTTGACTTAAATGAGTTAAAATAAGATAAAGGGTAGGAGAGGTAACAGACAAGTAATAGGAGTGATCAGCTTGAAAATCTCTACAAAGGGCAGATATGGATTGGAGGCCATTGTTGACCTTGCAATCCATTCATCTGAAGGACGTGTGAATCTAAAAAGCATAGCCGAAAGATGCGAGATGTCTGAGGCGTATATATTGCAGATTTTTTTAATTTTAAGGCGAGCTGGGATAGTTGAAAGTATAAGGGGAGCCCAAGGAGGATATGTTCTTGCCCGGGACCCTTCACAAATAACAGTGGGCGATATTTTAACGGTGCTTGAGGGTCCCTTGGCGCCGGTTCCCTGTATTGCCGAGAAAGTAAAACGCTCGAAGAGCAACTGCGATAGGTTTGAGAATTGCACGGCACGAAGCTTCTGGGAGGGGATTATGAACACCTTGAATGACGTGGCAAATTCCATTACTATCGAAGATTTGGTAAAATGCTACAACAGCAGTATTTCTCAAAATATAGAGTTAGATTATTATATTTAGTGGTAGAATAATAGTAAAATAAAAATATATAAGTTTGGCAGGAAAAGAGGTGGATTGATTGAGGTTCTCAACCAAGGGAAGATATGGCCTTAGGGCAATGATTGACCTTGCGGTGTACTCCAACGGGGAGCACGTCACATTGGCAAGTATTGCGGAAAGGCAGGGAATTTCTACAAATTACCTGGAACAGGTATTTTCCACCCTTAGGAAATCGGGACTTGTTAAAAGTGCCAAGGGTGCCCAAGGAGGCTATGTATTGGCTGAAAGTCCGTCTGATATAAAGGTGGGCAGAATTTTAAGGGTTCTTGAAGGTCCTCTTTCGGTTACGGACGAAAATGATGAAAATTCCTCGGGAAATGAGTCGGCTATACGAAAATGTATCAGGGTCAACGTTTGGGAGAAAATGAACAGTAGTCTCAATGAATTGGTGGATTCCGTGACATTGGAGGATTTGGCGGAAGATTACAGAAAGCGTAATGGCATTGACAGCACAATGTATTACATATAATTTTTATGTCAAACACGACAAATTCAATAAGAAAAATCGGATTTGAAAGGAGATTTAACTATGGCAGAAAGAAAATTGAAATTTGACACATTGCAGGTACACGCAGGCCAGAAGCCTGACCCTACCACAGGTTCGAGAGCGGTTCCCATTTACCAGACCACATCCTATGTATTCAACAGCACCGAGCATGCGGCCAACCTTTTTGCATTGAAGGAAGCCGGTAATATTTACACAAGGATTATGAATCCGACTACCGACGTGTTTGAACAGAGAATGGCCGCTTTGGAAGGCGGAGTTGGGGCACTGGCGGTAGCTTCAGGTTCTGCAGCTATTACATATGCAATACTCAACATTGCCGGAGCAGGAGATGAAATCGTTTCGGCAAGCACCCTTTACGGAGGTACATATAATCTTTTTGCTGCAACTTTACCCCGCCTTGGAATTAAAACTGTTTTTGTAGATCCTGACGACCCGGAAAATTTCAGAAAAGCGATTAATGAAAAAACAAAGGCTCTTTATATTGAGTCTCTCGGAAATCCGGGAATCAATATAGTAGATATTGAAGCGGTTGCAAAAATTGCCCATGAAAACGGTTTGCCCCTTATTGTAGACAATACCTTCGGTACTCCATACCTTATCAGACCTTTTGAGTTTGGAGCCGATATTGTTGTACATTCTGCAACGAAGTTCATTGGAGGGCACGGTACTTCCATAGGAGGAGTTATTGTTGATTCGGGAAAATTTGACTGGGCAGCAAGCGGAAGATTTCCGGTACTTACCGAGCCGGATCCGAGCTACCACGGTTTGAGATATGCTGAGGCATTAGGGCCTCTTGCGTACATTACCAGGGTGAGAGTTCAGCTTTTAAGGGATACCGGTGCGGCAATCAGCCCATTTAATTCGTTCCTTCTCCTTCAGGGACTTGAGACATTGTCTCTGAGAGTTGAAAAGCATGTGGAAAATACCAAAAAGATTGCAGAGTTTTTGCAAAACCATCCTAAGGTTTCATGGGTAAATTACCCGAGCCTTAAAGGCAACAAATATTATGACCTTGCCCAAAAATACTTCCCGAAAGGAGCAGGTTCAATATTTACTTTCGGAATAAAGGGCGGATTTGACGCTGCAAAGAAATTCATTGAAAACCTTGAAATCTTCTCACTTCTTGCAAATGTTGCGGATGCAAAATCTCTAGTTATTCATCCGGCATCAACAACCCATTCCCAGTTGTCTGAGGAAGAACAAAAGGCTTGCGGAGTTACACCGGATCAGATACGTCTTTCAATTGGAATTGAAGATGTTGATGACCTTATTTATGATATTGACCAGGCTGTGGATAAAGCAGTGGGAGCATGAAAATTATGGATGCAAAAGCAAAGTTGGAAAAACTTAAAGTGAGACTAAAAGAAATGGAAAGCGTTATCGTTGCCTTCTCAGGAGGAGTGGATTCAACATTCTTATTGAAGGTGGCCCATGAAGTTCTGGGAGACAAAGTACTTGCCGTGACGGCGAGGTCGGCTTCTTTCCCGGAGAGGGAGCTTAAGGATGCACAAAGCCTAGCTGTCGAATACAAAGTTCCCTTCAGGACTATAATATCAGAAGAGCTGGATTTGGAAGAGTTCGCCGAAAATCCTCCTCACAGATGCTATTTGTGCAAAAAGGAGCTGTTTAGAAAGATAAAGCAGATTGCAGAGGATGAGGGCTATAAATTTGTGGTCGAAGGGTCAAATTATGATGACCTTGGCGATTATCGGCCGGGACTTAAGGCAATAGAAGAGCTTGGAATTGCAAGTCCTTTGCGGGAAGTAGGGCTTACCAAGGCTGAAATCCGGCAGTTGTCAAAGGAAATGGGGCTTGAAACTTGGGATAAACCTTCTTTTGCCTGTTTATCCTCAAGGTTTCCCTATGGAGAGAGGATAACGGAGGAAAAGCTTAAGAGAGTGGATAAAGCGGAGCAGTTTTTGATTGATTTGGGCTTTGGCCAGGTTCGGGTAAGGTATCACGGAAATTTGGCAAGAATTGAAGTTGGCGATAAGGATTTTACCAAATTTATGGATAACCAAATCAGAAATTTGGTATATTCAAAGTTTAAGGAATTGGGATTTATATATGTTTCCCTTGACCTTATGGGTTACAGGACAGGAAGTATGAATGAAGAATTGGAAAATAAGGATTGACAAATAAGTGTAAAAGTAATAAAATAAAAACAACAAAACATATATGAATAATTTGGATTCGTTGATCTGGAGGTGACGAAATGGCTAAAATAGCTAAGAATCTGACAGAGCTTATAGGAAATACCCCGCTTTTGGAGTTAACCAATTATAACAAAGCAAACAATCTCGAAGCAGTCTTGATAGCGAAGCTGGAATACTTCAATCCTGCGTCCAGTGTAAAGGACAGGATTGGTTATGCAATGATAAAAGATGCAGAAGAAAAGGGACTCATAAACAAAGATACGGTTATCATTGAGCCGACTAGCGGAAATACAGGTATTGCCTTGGCTTTTGTTGCCGCTGCAAGAGGATACAGGGTTATACTTACAATGCCCGATACTATGAGTATTGAAAGAAGAAATCTTCTCAAGGCTTTAGGCGCAGAACTGGTGCTTACACCGGGAGCCGACGGAATGGGAGGCGCCATCAAAAAGGCTGAGGAACTGGCATCCCAGATACCTAATTCCTTTATACCGCAACAGTTTTCAAACCCTGCAAATCCTGCGATTCATAGAAAGACAACAGCCGAGGAAATCTGGAGAGACACTGACGGCAAGGTGGACATATTTGTAGGGGGAGTCGGCACAGGAGGAACAATTTCCGGAGTAGGTGAAGTATTAAAGGAGAGAAAGCCCGATGTTAAGATTGTTGCAGTAGAGCCTTTTGATTCACCGGTTTTATCCGGAGGAAACAAGGGTCCTCACAAGATACAGGGAATAGGTGCAGGCTTTGTACCGGATAATTTCAACCGTTCGGTTGTGGATGAGATATTCAAGGTTAAAAATGAAGAGGCCTTTGAAACATCCAGAAAACTTGCCAGAACAGAAGGCCTTTTGGTAGGAATATCCTCGGGTGCTGCAGCTTTTGCTGCAACGCAAATTGCGAAAAGGCCTGAAAATAAAGGAAAGAACATTGTAGTTTTACTTCCCGATACTGGAGAGAGATATTTATCCACTGTATTATTCCAAGATGCATAGTAGATTTCACTAAATTCAGCCTTCCTATTTTATATATTAACTCAAAAAGCAAAAGCGATGGGCGTTATTACCTGTCGCTTTTGATTATCAAAAAACACAGTTTTCTTTTTCGCTTGCTATCTTTTATTGGTACGTTTTTTTATCAGCCCATTTTCTTGCAGTCGCCTCTTGAAACAACTAATTTGTATCCGATGCTTTCTATACGGCGTGTAAGGCACATTCTGCACTCTGCGGCTTCATCCCCGGTACAGATTTTATTGTCGTATAAGAGGTACTTGTTTCTGACCTCTCTGGGTGAAAGGTTGGGCATTACCACATTTGCACCGGCAAGAATACCCAATTCCCTGCCTTTAGGGTGTATCGTACCGAGGGCAGTGGTAGCCGGAAGGAGGACATAGGGTAACATCAGGCGTATAATGCCGAGAAGAAACAATGTCAGATCCAGTGTACCGGAAGGCTTGTCGGCAAAGGGAGTATCCTTGTGGGGAATAAACGGACCTATTCCCACCATATGAGGCTCCAATTCTTTTATGAACATTAAGTCATCGACAAGACATTCTGTGGTCTGAAATGGTGAACCAACCATAAAACCGCAGCCTACCTGATAGCCTATCTCTTTGAGATTGTAAAGGCATTGCTTTCTGTTTTCAAGAGACAGAATCGGCGGATGAAGCTTTGAATAGTGGTCAGCATTTGCTGTCTCATGACGAAGAAGATATCTGTCGGCTCCTGCCTCATAAAGCAATTTATAGCTCTCATAGCTTCTCTCACCGAGAGAGAGAGTAATAGCACAATCAGGATATTTTACTTTAATACTGCTTACTATATCCGCCAGCATTTCGTCGGTATAATAACCGTCCTCTCCCCCTTGAAGAACAAAGGTGCGAAAGCCCAGTTCATATCCTGTGTCACAGCACTCAAGCATCTGTTCTTTTGAAAGACGGTACCTGTCGGAATTGCAATTGCTTTTCCTTATTCCGCAATAGTAGCAGTCATTTCTGCAGTAATTGGTAAATTCAATAAGGCCGCGCATATAAACATCATATCCGTAATGGAGAATACGGACCTGCCTTGCCTTTTCAAAAAGATAATTGGCAAGCTCTTCATTTCTATTCTCAATGAGCCGGTACATTTCATCGTACGACAGATTGTGTTCGGTTGAAAGTTTATCAATCAAGTTTATCATAATGCATCACCATATCTGTATTAAAATTATAATCTCCAATTAAATGATATCATATTGTTAATAATTTATCAATCCTTCGGACGGATTGGTTTTTATATCGAAATGAACATAGAAATAATAAGACAAACTGCTTAAAATAAGTTATAATATTATATAGATGAGAGATAAAAATTTGACTTGGTTATTTATATTTTAAGCAGAAGTTTTGAACTGAGTTTCTAACCAAGCTTTAAAAACAGCTTGGATATATAAATTATTTTAAATGTTTGGGAGGTAGATTATGTTGAAGAGAAAGCTGGTTACTCTTTTGACAGTCTTTGCCATATTGGCTGTCAGCGTCTGCGGAAGCTTTTTGTCATCGCCAAAAGTATCCGCGGCCAATCTTATTTATGATGATTTTGAAACAGGTCTGAACGGGTGGGGCCCAAGAGGACCGGAAACTGTTGAACTTACAACAGAAGAAGCTTACTCGGGAAAATACAGTCTAAAGGTTAGCGACCGCACCAGTACCTGGAACGGTCCGATGGTTGACAAATCCGATGTTTTATCATTGGGTGAAAGCTATAAGATCAGTGTATATGTAAAATTTGTGGGCAATTCATATTCAAACGAGCAAAAGTTCAGTCTGCAGCTTCAATATAACGACGGAGCAGGAGACGTATACCAGAATGTAAAGACTGCTACAGTTTATAAAGGAGCATGGACTTTGTTGGAGGGACAGCTTACAGTTCCTTCTCATGCAAAGGACGTAAAAATATATGTGGAAACCGAATTCAAGAATTCTCCAAGTCAGCAAGACTTGATGGATTTCTATATTGACGATTTTACAGCAACACCTGCAAATTTGCCTGAAATTGAGAAAGATATCCCAAGCTTGAAGGATGTCTTTGCCGGTTACTTTAAAGTGGGTGGAGCCGCAACAGCAGCGGAATTGGCTCCAAAGCCGGCAAAAGAGCTTTTCTTGAAGCATTATAACAGCTTGACTTTCGGTAATGAGTTAAAACCGGAAAGTGTGCTTGACTACGAGGCTACAATTGCTTATATGGAGGAAAACGGGGGAGACCAGGTTAATCCTCAGATAACTTTAAGGTCTGCAAGGCCTCTCTTGGAGTTTGCGAAAGAGCATAACATTCCTGTAAGAGGACATACCCTTGTATGGCATAGCCAGACACCGGACTGGTTCTTTAGAGAAAACTACTCACAAAATGAAAACGCTCCATGGGCATCCAAGGAAGTTATGCTTCAAAGATTGGAAAACTACATAAAGAACGTAATGGAAGCTTTGGCGACCGAATATCCGACTGTTGAGTTTTATGCATGGGACGTTGTGAATGAGGCAGTTGACCCCAATACTTCAACAGGAATGAGAAATCCGGGTTCGAACAACAGGACACCGGGAAATTCATTGTGGATGCAAACAGTTGGAAGAGATTTTATTGTTAAGTCTTTTGAGTATGCAAGAAAATATGCTCCAAAAGGTTGTAAACTCTTCTACAACGACTATAATGAATATGAAGACAGAAAATGCGATTTTATCATTGAAATCCTTACCGAGCTCAAAGCCAAAGGTTTGGTTGACGGTATGGGAATGCAATCCCACTGGGTTATGGATTATCCAAGCATGAGTATGTTTGAAAAATCAATAAGAAGATATGCTGAGTTGGGATTGGAAATTCAACTTACCGAGCTTGATATTAAAAATCCGGATAACACCCAATATGCTTTAGAGCGTCAAGCTGCTCGTTATAAGCAACTTGTATCGAAATTAATCGATTTGAAGAAAGAAGGCATGAACATTACAGCATTAGTATTCTGGGGTGTGACAGACGCAACAAGCTGGCTCGGAGGATATCCGTTGTTGTTTGATGCACAATACAAGGCAAAGCCTGCTTTCTATGCAATCGTTGAAGATGTTCCACCGCTTCCGACACCTATACCGCCACAGATTAAATATGGTGATGTGAATGGTGACGGTTCTGTGAATTCCTCAGATTATACATATTTGAAGAGATATATATTAAAGGTGTATTCCGATTTCCCGACGCAGAACGGGGAAAAAGCAGCAGATGTTAGCGGTGACGGCAAAATAACCTCAACAGATTTGATGCTGATAAAGAAATATATTATCAGGGAGATTAGTGTTTTCCCGGTAGAGGCTAAGTAATTTATATCGGATGATATGAGTTTTTAGAGAGCTCAAAGATATTAAAAGCTCCGAGGCTTTAATAAAGGCTTCGGAGCTTTTACGATGATTTCCGGCTTTCTTTGCTGCTTTATATATGACATAACAGGAATTTAATATTAATTGTTATAACTTGACTGTTTTGGCTCCCGGTAGTAAACTAATAGTGAAAAAATATAGATAATATGACGGATTGATTTTCATTAAAGCAGTCACTAAAATCAATCATATAATTTTATAGGGGGATATGAGTTATGAAAGTTGAGGTGTACAACAGGATTCTGGGCTATTTGGAGGGGCTTACGAATATTATAAGCTTCTATGGAGTTCTCTACTCTCATACATACAATTTTATTGAGTACGATAATGTAAATAGTCTGGAGGAATGTGCAGAGAGATTTTTTAATGAAAGTCCGGTTAGCAAACATGGGACGAAAATTGACGTTTTAAAAGAGCTGGATGATTGGAAAAGTGAATTGTTTGAGACGTGCAGCCATTGGTTTTTTAATATATTCAGCATGCGCAATTTTGAGGTATCCATCCAAGATGAAGATGGCAATCCAATGCCTGCACAAAAGCATAGAGAGAGCAATCGGGTTTTTAATGGATTGTTGAACCTGCTGGAAGAATTTTTTGAGGGTGAAAATTTGGAAGTATACAAGTTGGTTACTGAACCTGCATGGATTGATGAATTTGCTTGGGAACAGTTTTTCTTCCGGTGCGGCAATAAAGTTTATGTTTTGAGTTTTTACCAGAAGGGATGATTTTTAAGCTGTTTTGAATAGAATCCCCAAGAGCTTGATATAAAGGCTTTTGGGGATTTTGCTATTGTGTAAAAGTTTTTTTGGGTCAAGACTTGAAAGCCGAGCAAATTAGCAAAGGGACATTTTGGCGTTTTTGTAAAACTATATTACATATTTGTTATTTTATACTATAATGTTAGTTACCGATTATGGTTGTACGTGAAACGGGAAATTGAACCACATATAAATATACACATAAATTATCCTTCCGGTTGGAAAAAATATTCTTCATTTACCCAATAAAAAATGTCAATAACTAAATGTAACATTAGTGACCTCCAAAACGTTATTATTAGTGTGTATATAACTGGCCAGGGAAAAGGAGCAAAGAAGTATGCTGAAGGAGGAAACATTTAAAAAAGCGCAGGACGGTGACTTAAAGTCAATTGAAGAGATATGTTCTTCAACATGGGAAGCAGTATACCGCTTTATATATTATAAAGTTCAAAACCGTCAGGAAGCGGAAGACATGACTCAGGAGACCTATGCCAAGGCACTTTCCCATTTTAAGGACAACAGCGTAAAAATAGAACAATACACCGGATTTTTAAAAACCGTTGCGCTAAATATTCTGAGGGATAAATGGCGTAAGAAAAAACGCCGGGGTGTAAGCGTAGATATCGAGACGATAAAGCCCGAAGAAACTGCGGTTGAGGATGCGGCAGAGACAAGTGCCCAACGCGAATTGATACGAAAAGCATTGGATAGCCTTAACAAGGAGCAGCGTATGGTGATTGAGCTAAGGATACTTAAGGGCTATTCGGTAAAAGAGACCGCAAGAATGATGAAAAAGAAAGAATCCACTATTCGTGTACTCCAGTACAGAGCATTGCAAACCCTTGCTTCAATACTTAAGAGTGATGATTAATTTGAAGGAGGTATAATTTTATGGATAACAATGAAAAGAAATTATCCGAATATATTGATAAATTAAATGCCGAAAAAAAGCCAAAGGAGCACGATAATCCGATGGATTCACCGGAGCTGGAGGAGCTTATGGATACGGTAAGGAAGGTTCGAAGTTTAAGGGAACCTGCTCTTCCCGATGCAGACTACCCAAAGAAACTTGCCCGTGCGGCGGGAGGGCAATTACGGCAAAAATCCGCTACAGGTGAAAGAAAATGGGCATGGCTGGCTGGAACTGCGGCCATTGCTGCGGTAGCTGTCTTGGTTCTTATGCTGAATTTTGTACTGTACCCCGGCAGGACCGACATTGTATACGCCATGGAACAGGCATATAAAGAAGTAGGGGCATATCACGGAATTCTCAGCATTGTTGAAACCAATTTAAAAGGGGAAGAGACTTTGCAGGCAATGCGGGAGGTTTGGTCAGACAATGAAGGACGCTACTTTGTAAAGGAGCTCGAAGGCTTTCAAAAAGGTGTGGTAACCGTAAACAACGGAGATAAGAAGTGGCAGGTTTGCCCCAATGAAAAAAAGGTATATGTCTTTTCCGCCTTTCCTGATCCGTACAGGTTTACTTTGGAGCTGGGCAATGAAATAAACGATGTAAAGGATGCCGCAAAAATCAAACCTGTGGGAGAGGATACGGTTGCCGGAAGGAGGGCTTCTGTATTTGAGATACTGCCCAAAGGAGGAGAAGCCTATAGAATATGGATTGATAAAGAGACCAAGCTGCCGCTGCAAAGGCAGAGAGCAATGACAAATGCAATCCAATATCGGATAACTTACACTAGCATCGAATTTAGCGACAACATACCCGGGGAGATTCTTGCTTACGACTTGCCTGAGGGCTTTGAGGAAATAGATAATAACCCCGAGCTGCTGGTAAATAATATTGAAGAAGCAGGCAAAATAGCCGGATTCACCCCCAAAGTGCCCGAGAATGTTCCCGATGGATACGCAAAAGACAGCATAGCAGTTGCAAAGGGCATGAAAGCCACTAAGTTAAGTTATGTATCAGAAAATAAGAAAAGCAGGGTGATTATTTTGCAAGAAAAAGCAACGGATGAGTTTAAACCTGCCTCAACGGCGGTTTTGGGTAAGGTGGGTAACAATACTGCAGAAATTCAATCCCCTGTGCAGCAAAGCCTTGGAGTACTTGATGGGGGTATACTGTATTCGGGAATGGCTGATATTTGCTCAATCCGCTGGCAGGAATCCGGATTTGAGTATGCAGTAATAGGAGATGCTCCAATGGATGAGTTGGTTTTATTCATTGAGAGTATAGAAAAAGGTCCTGTCGAGATACCATCGGGAGAAGAAACAACGGAGAAACCTCAGATTAAAATTCCCGTTGATTTGGGAGTTGAGGAAAATGAGCAAAAAAGCGTTGATGCAGGACATTCACCGTGGAAACTGGACCCCGTTTATGTTGCCCAAGTATTTGTCAGCCTGAAGATTTCTCCCGAAGGGATAGAGGGAGATTACCCTGTAAATTACGAGGATATGAAGGTTATTAAGAACAACGGCATAGATGCAATAGTGGAGATAAGCGGGAATGCCACACCTGTACGCAGAGTTTATTTAAAAAAGCTGATAAGACAGGACAGCACAGGAATATGGACTGTGATTGGATATGACCCTGTTGCATAATATATTTTAGTGAAGGAATTAATGAAAGACTCAATAAACGACCTAATTAAAGAAGAGAGTTAATTAACTCTCTTCTGCTTTTTTATCATATAGGTTGTAAGTAATACATTTTGACGCCTTTCTTGTACGAGTGCTTTTAGCAGGTGCATCGTCTTTAGGCGTTTTAGCAGTTTTTTTAGCCGAAGCTGAAAGCTTGCTCGCCACTCTGTTACTGCAATTTTTGTTAGTGCAACTGTCATTGATAATCAATGAACCGCAAGTACAAAATTGTGCCAATTTAAATCATCTCCTTCTATATAAGTATATCACAAAAAGTGAATTCTTAGTTGTTTTATTTTTTAGGTAAAATGAAAAAAATATTTGTTTATTTAATAAAAATTCTAATAAAAGTTGGTAAGTTGTAAAATTAATTGCCCAAACATGATAAAAAAGAAGTGACTCAAATCAGAACCTCTGATAATGTTTTAAGTGACAAAACCAAAACATATTGGAGGGTCCGAAATGAGTCACCTTAATA
>Ga0209720_1002758_pt1 | contig 12665 bp, 16 predicted proteins | sample AD_JPNMR3_MetaG_FD_184426 | JGI IMG/M metagenome (GOLD analysis project Ga0209720, IMG submission 184426) | Active sludge microbial communities of municipal wastewater-treating anaerobic digesters from Japan - AD_JPNMR3_MetaG (SPAdes) (version 2) | ecosystem: Engineered > Bioreactor > Anaerobic...
TAAGAATTTAATTGGTAGCAATGCGGTAAAAGTAGGGCAACCCTCAGCTCCAGCATCTGCACAGTCTGGGTCGAAGGTATGGACACGTAGCGAAATAGAAAACATGACACGTGAAGAGATAATACAATACCGAGATGAGATTAAACAAGCCATGAAAGAAGGACGTATACTTGACAAGTGAGGTGAAAAGAAATAATGGCAAAATATGAAAAACCAGATGCAGGCTATAAACTAACATTTGGAACGCCAGCGTCAGCTATAATTCCAACATTTTGGAGTTCTGTGCTGCTGGAGGATTTACGTAAGGAGCTTGTGTTTGGATCACTAACAAATGCCCAATACATCGGACAAGTAAGGTATGGGCAAACGTTAAAGGTATTTAGCGTATCAGACACAAAGATAGCCGACTACTCTCCAGATACTGGATTTCCTGCTGGTTGGCAACCAGATAGAGCCAGAACCAAAGATGAGATGACCCTCACCATTGACGAAGCCAAAGCCTTCCAATTCTTCATTGAAGATTTAGAAGACAGAGCCGTATTAGTGGACTTGATGTCAAGCATTATGCGCGAAACAACGTATTCTCTAAGGGACGTAGTTGACCAGTACATTGCTAGTAAGTTTGAAGAAGGAGCAACTCCAGCGTTTACTGAAGCTGGTGGTGTAGAAGTTGTGAAAACACTGACGTCATCTTATACACTGTATGATTTGCTAGTTGATATAGATACGTTGATGAACAAAAACAATGTGCCACAGAGTGGTAGATGGGTAGTAGTTTCACCTGAAGTACGGGCTCTATTACTTAAGGATAGCAGGTTTATTGCTAACGCTTCGTCTCCACAGGCGTATATGAACTTAGTTAATGGCGAAGTTGGACAAGCTGCTGGCTTTACGATAAAAATGAGCAACAATATACCAGACACTCCAGACGCTAGCGCTAATTTCAGGTTCTATGCTGGCACTAATGACGCATTGGCATTCGCATACGATGTAGAGAAGATTGAAACATATAGACCAGAGAATAGATTTGCTGATGCTGTAAAAGGGCTGTTTGTATTCGGGGCTAAACTAATCAGACCAGTCTGCGCCTACAAAGTAAAAGTTAAATTACCGACAGCTCAATAAAGGATATAATTTGCTGGAGGAAGAGTAGATCTTCCTCCAGCAGTTTAGGAGGCTAGCATGGTAGTTTTCTACGATAAGAGGAATAAGAACTATATCGAAGTTGATGAAAAAGATGCCAAGACACTGCTGGGTCAATATGATTGGTTGGAGGTGGTGAGATGGGACTCGAGGTCGGAACAAACTCTTATGTCACAATCGAATACGCAGACGACTTCTTCAACGCCAGATATGGAGACGAAGAAAACAGATGGAAAAATCTCACCGAAGACCAAAAAGAAATAGTATTGATACAAGCAGCTCAATTAATTGACGCATTGCCGTTTAAGGGCATTAAAAACAGCCTAGACCAACCAATGGCATTCCCACGTAGTTTGGTGTCAAAACACAATGTTGAATTTGTAAAGTCTAGCGTTAAAAACATAGTTAATCCTAACACAATAGACGTTGGATATCCACAAGACCCATACTATAGGGTCGAAGGATTAACAGTATATCTTGACGTGGGTACACCTGAGGCAGTACGCATAGCTCAATGCGAAGAGGCAGCTTACTTACTTGAGGTACAATCGAGCTCTGGCTTTAAGAGCGCGCTATCTGGCATTACTTCTGTCACCGTCGGACCCGTGAGGGAAACATATGACGTAGGTAAAGTATTTCAAGCAAACACGTACGTAGCGCCAATTGTAAAGACGTTGCTCAGACCTTACTTAGCTGGCTCTGTAGACCAAATATAGGTGATGCCAATGCTATACGATGACGGAATGAAATTCGAAAGAGACGTATTAGAGAAGTACTACACTGACACATGTGACGTATATAAGCCTTCTAAAACCACTAAGAACAATTTATCACAAATTAATTTCACTGTCCGCGCACAGTCCGTGATTTGTCAGCTGACGTACAACAATAGTACTCAAATCGGTAGGAATAGAAGAGAACGTGACGTAGCCGTATTCGTTGATACAGATGCATCAATCTATATGCCACCTGAGGTGGACGTTGAGCCTGGCGATAAGATAGTTGTTCATAAGTTTGGCAGATATTTCACATCTAAGTCTAAAGACTTCACGTTTCTAGTTGTCGGTATACCTAAGATGTATCCTACACACCAAGAGGTTGACGTTAACAGGGAGCAGATATCGTGAGCGTACAATTTGACAGCATAAAAGAGTTCGGGCTTCAGCTCAGACAAGCTCAATCCAAAATGTCTCGTGCCACTGAAGAGACAATCATGGCTATATGCTATGACATAGTAGTTGAAGCTAGAAACTTAGTGACTGCACACGGCACAATACGAAGTGGAGTTCTTAAAAACAGTTTTCACTATGGCAGCTCGCTATCTGAACCAGAGCCAGGAGTAGAATGGGACGGCACATTACCTGTAAGGATAGACAACAGACTACGGATGGAAGTATACAACAATGCCCCATATGCATGGTATGTCGAGTATGGCTTCAGAAGTCACTTTGTGCCAGGTCATTGGGAAGGATACATATTCAACTACCAGCCACATGACCCAGAGGGTGGAATTTACGTATCAAGCGGAATGGACTATGTGCCAGGCAGATTTTTCTTAAAAAGGGCTCTAGAAACGTTTGAAAGGCATGCCAAGTCAGAGTTTAATGCACGCATAGTTCCAGTGTTAAAGGAAACATTAGAGTTATGACTGCAAATGACATTCTTCAGGCTATTGCGTCAATCATAGTAACAGAATATCCGACAAAAAGCGTCTACACGGGAAGAATAACGTCTGGCGCTGACGGCAACTTCTTCGTCCGTATTGCAAACACGAGGACCGAGCCTGAGCTTAATGATAGGGTGCATAAAATAATTTCAATAGAAATCATCTACTTTGTTGCGAATGACGACAGTCTAAAATTTAACGATGTATCCGATACCTTGTCCGAAGCGCTACAATCGATAACTGTTACTGCTGATGGTAAACAATTTATCATGTATCCAACTGCAATATCTACGTTTAAGAATGATACTAACATGTACCAAATAATGTTAGACATCAGCATTCATCCGCGTTATAAAATTGAAGCAATTGAAGCAGACGAAGAATTAATGGAAGAGCTTTATCAAAACAATACAGGAGGGTAGTAAATGTCAAGAGAAGATGACAAGACAATTAATTCTGAAGAAATTAAGGTGTCTAAAGAAGAGCTAATTAGAAGCAAAAGATATGAATGTCAGCGTGACATCATATCAGCTATTTTGGTTGATAACGAGACTTACACATTGGAGCAGGTAGACAAACTAATCAGTCAATTTTTACAGAGGAAGGTGATTGAATAATGCCTATTGGCGGAGGCAAGTTCGTAACATACAACAAGGTGCTGCCAGGTGCGTACATCAACTTTGTGTCGACGTCGCATGCTGTGCAGCTTGGAACTCGTGGCGTAGTAGCAATGCCACTATCGCTAGACTGGGGCGAGCCAGCAAAAGTCATACCAGTAGACGCTAGTGATTTCAATGCCACGTGCTTAAAAACGTTTGCTGTAGGACCGACAGATAAGTCACTTCTGTTGCTTACAGAAGCGTTAAAAAGAGCTAAGCGAGTGCTGGTATATCGCGTTAATGGGGCAGGTCAAAAGGCTACTGCTACCGTTGGCGGATTGACTGTTACCGCTAAATATCCAGGCACTGCAGGTAACAAAATATCTGTTGGCGTGATACAAAACGTTGATGACACATCAAAGGTAGACGTTGTAACACTGCTCAGCGGCAGAGAAGTAGATAGACAGGTTGTACCAAAGACTGGTGGTGTTTCACAGCTGAAACCGAATGATTATGTTGTCTTCACTGGCGCATCGGATATTACCACAGGATCTGTTACCGCATTAACAGGTGGTACAAACAGCACTCCAACTGCAAGCGACTATGCAAATTTTCTTACTGCAATTGAGGTTGAACAGTTTAATGTGATTGCCTATCCTGGCACCGACGCATCTATTCAGTCTCTATTTATATCATTTGTTAAAAGATTGCGCGACGACAATGGGATTAAGATCGTTGGCGTGCTTGCTAACAACAGCGCAGACTATCTGGGCATTATCAACGTAGCTAACGGAGTTATCCTTGCAGATGGCACCGTTTTACCAGCGGAAGAGGCTGTTGCATGGGTGGCTGGAGCTACTGCATCTGCCGAAGTTAACCAGTCGCTTACGAACACAGCATATGATGGCGCCGTTGATGTTGACACTAAGTACACGAAAAGCCAACTAGAACAAGCCATAAGAGAAGGCAAGTTTGTGTTCTACCCAGACAATGGTAAAGCCAGAGTGTTGACTGACATTAATAGCATGGTTACAATCCCAGAAGGTATGTCAAATGATTGGACTTCCAATAGGGTAGTAAGAGTGATGGATAGCTGGGCAAACGATATAGCAAGGATATTCGGACAGATGTATATGGGATTGATGACTAATGGAGATCTTGGTAGAACTCTATTTAAGGCTGACATAGTGTCTCTTGGACTTCAGTATCAGCAAATTGGTGCAATACAGAACTTTAGCGCTGACGACGTAGAAGTGCTTCAGGGAGAAAGTAAGCGCGATGTTATCGTCAATTGTGCCATACAGCCACTAGACAGCATGGAAAAGCTGTACATGACTGTCACTGTTAAATAAGGAGGGAAGATAATGGCTAAAATATTAGAACCATTTGACACAATTAACGGCAAGCTTGGCATCGCTTATGCGAAGATAGATGGTAATAACGAAGAAATGTTCTATGCAAAGGACATAAAGGCTACGGTTGATAAAACCAAAGCAGATGTATCGGTGCTTGGTGATGTATGGACAGGATCTAAAACAATGGGTCTAAAAGGCACTGGAACTATGACAATTTACTATGTTACATCTAAGTTCGCCGAGCTAATAAAACGATATAGCGACAGCGCTGTAGACACGTATTTTGAGATGGTAATTACCAACAATGACCCATCATCTGCTGCTGGAATGCAGGAGGTCGTAATTCACAATGTTAACCTCAATAGTGCGGTAATAGCTCAACTTGATGCCGCAGCCAATGACCCATTAGACGAGAGCATCGACTTTACATTCACTGGGTTTGATATTCTGACACCATTTAAGGAGCTGTAAAACATGGGCAAGCTACAAGATTTCTTAATGAAGGATACGTATAATCCTATTGTTGAGAAAGAGGTAAAGGTATCTGGGTTGCCGTATCCATTCATAATCAAGTCAATTACCGAAGATGAAAACAAAGAAATACGAAAAGCGTGCATGAAATACGTTTATGACAAAGAAACACACACTAGGCAAATGGAGCTTGACCCAGACGCATACAATGCCAAGTTGATTGTAGCCTGCTGCGTTGATCCTAATCTGAAAGACGCTGAATTACAAAAGAAATATGGAGTGATAGGTGCTGAGAACCTGTTAACGAAAATACTGACCGCAGGACAATATGCCGAACTGTTGTTTGCAGTACAAGAAATTAACGGCTTTAATAAGAGCTTAGACGAGCTGAGGGAAGAGGCAAAAAACTCATAGAGGAGGGCGATGGTGAAGCTAATTACGCCTACTACGCCCTCCTTAAATGGCACATATTACCAGGGCAGCTTATGTCGTTGCCAATTCGTGAAAGAGCGTTTATTTACGCTTGCGCCGATATAAGCATGCGTGAAAGTAAGAAACAATTAGAACAAGCTAAAAGGAGGCATTGAAAATGGCTACGCTGACAGCAGTAATCACTTTGCAGGACAACATGTCATCCGTGCTGCAAGCTATTACACAGCGCGTTAATGAACTCAATACGGCGTTGCAATTAACTAACAACTTAGTAACTTCAATGCCTCCTTTGAATGTCCAAGGTGTTGCCACTACAAACGTAGAACAGGTAAATGTGCAAACTGCTACCACTGCAGTTCCAACACAGATAGAACAGTTACAGCAAGCGGCTAACACGTTAGCGCAGACATTTTCTCAGCTAAACGAACGAGCGCAGTCTTTCAACGCTACCATGTCTACAACTCCAGCGCCATCTGTGATGAGAGAAACAGCAGACCAAGCTTCCAAAATACCGCCAGAAGTTGATAAGATAGACGCCGCTACTAAAAAAGCTTCTCAAACAGGCAACTCGCTGCTTGGTATTTGGCGTAACATAAGGATAACTGCTGCCAGCATAGTCTCTTTACTAGGACTTAAGCAAATAGAGGCATTATCTGACCAGTTTATTTTAACACGAGCGAGAATTGACATAATGAACGATGGATTACAAACAACACAAGAGTTGCAAGATAGAATGTTCAGAGCAGCTACGGAAACTAGGAACTCGTATCTTGACATGGCTGAAGTTGTGACAAAGCTAGGCATACTCGCTGGCGACGTGTTTAGTAGCAGCCAGGAGTTAGTTAGGTTTACCGAGTTGATGAATAAAAACTTCATTGTAGGTGGATCTTCAGCAAGGGAACAAAGAGCCGCTATGTATCAGTTAACGCAGGCGCTAGCTTCGGGCAGATTGCAAGGTGATGAATTCCGTTCTGTCTTAGAAAATGCCCCATTCTTAGCTAAGCAAATAGCAAAAGAACTAAATGTAAACGCTGGTCAACTACAAAAGTTAGGTAGTCAATGGAAGATAACTCCACAAGTAATCAAGAGAGCGATGTTTAATACCGCAGACGAGATTGAGGCTCGATTTGCTAATATGCCTAAAACGATATCTCAAATATTCACCATGACGTTTAATGCTATACTACAAAACATTCAGCCAGTAATCACGTACATAAACAGAATAGCAAACTACATTTATGACAACTGGTCTAGGCTAGAGCCAATATTCTGGGGCTTAGTAGGTGCTGTTGGAACATACACTGGTGTGCTGATAGCTAACACGATAGCCACATGGGCAGCGAACGCAGCTACCAAAGCATTCACAGTGACCCTACTTGGTGTACCGCTCGTTGGCATTGCTGCCGCTATTGGTCTAGTAGTTAGCGGGCTGGTGATGTGGATTAATAAAGTCGGTGGGGTAAGAGTAGCTTGGGCTATAACTGCAGATTTCTTAGAATACAGGCTAGGTCAACTATGGGCTTACTTCCTTGCTGTTATAGGTTACGTGAACGCTGCGTTTGAAAACATGCAAAATGGTCTATATAGCATGGGTTATTCAATCGCCTACTTTGCTTTGGGCATACTTGCAAAGATACTAGGAGCAATTGATTGGTTCGTTAAGCAGGCAGTTGGGGCTATCAACCTAGTTATCAGAGGACTTAACCTTATACCAGGCGTAAATATCGGAGAACTTACCGTTACATCATCTGTTCAGGAATATCAAAACAAGATCGCGGCTAGTCAGGCATCATTAGCAGCTAAGATGGCTGAGAATGACGCCAAGCTAGCGAAATCACAACAAGCCGTAGCACAAGAATTTGCTCAGAACATGAACAGGTTAGAGAGCAATCACATGAAACGTCAAGAGGACATAGCTAGAATGCAAAAAGAAGCTCAAGAAAAAGCGTTTCCCCCATTCCCAGACTCCCTAGATGAAGTTGACACTGTGAATAAGGTAAAAAGTATTGACCTTGCTGAAGAAGATTTGCAGCTACTAAGAGAATTAGCCGAAATTAAGTACGTACAAAACTTTGTGAAACTGACACCCTCCGTAGCAGTTAATGCAACAATATCTGAAAAAGTTGATATTAACGAAGTGGTTAGGACAATTGAGAAAAAATTGGAAGATGAGTTTTATGCTGCTGCTGAAGGGGTGTATCAGTAGTGCAGTATAGAATGTTTATCGTTATAGACAATAAAGAGATACAAATACCAGTTCTACCTAGTGAGCTGACGGTGGAGCTAGAAGGTAAAAACTCAAAAGTTGAAGTGCTTCAGCTCGGCGAAGTAAATAGATTGAGGAAACGCGGATTAAAAACGATAAGCTGGGATTCATTCTTCCCATCGTATATGGCACCATATGTTGTTGACTTCACTGGCAACGCACTAGACATCGTAATGAGCATTGACAAAGTGATGGTCGAAGCAAAACCGATAATCTTCATATTGCTCGGCAACGACCTTGACATAAACGGCTGGTACTCAATAGAAAGCTTCTCTTACAGTGAAAAGGGAGGCGAGCCAGGCGACATATATTACACAATTAAGTTGACCGAATGGGTGGACTATTCACCAAGCAAGTTAATACTTAAGGAAACAAAACTGACAACGCCAACACAAACTACAACAAAGACAACTGCAACAGCAAGTGAACCGAAGAGAACTGGAACACCTCCGAAGCCTAAAACATACACAGTTGTTAAGGGAGATAGCTTATGGGCAATCGCTAAAAAATTCTACAATGATGGAAATCAGTATCCGAAGATATACGACGCCAATAAGGAAATCATCGACAAAGCTAATAAGAAGTACGGCAATTCTAAGTACACAATTTATCCAGGGCAGGTTTTAACGATACCATGAGGATATACTACCAGAACAATGTAAGCGGTGCAGCTCATGACATTACTAGCTTAATTACTAAGGCGTCATGGTTTACAGAACGAAGGGATAGTCCAGGCAAGTTAGAGTTAACTGCAATGACATACCCAGAGATTGTATGGACACACGGTGGTATTGTAACCGTACTAGATGATACAAACAAAGGTATATTCTACGGCTACGTGTTCAAGATAACACAAAATGAAAATGATGAGACTGAAATTGTTGCATATGACCAGCTACGTTATCTAAAGAACAAAGAAACATATGTGTTCACAAACAAGAGAGCTGACGAAATTGTAAAAAAGATAGCTTCAGACTTTAAGCTGAACTTAGGAGGAGCTGAAAACACCAAATACGTCATTCCGTCTTTGGTAATGGACAACGAAACGCTATACGACACCATACTTAAGGCACTGGATATAACCCTGATAAACACTGGTGAAATGTACTATTTATGGGACGATTTTGGCAGTCTTAAGTTATCTAACATCAAATCATGGATAGCCAATATTGTTATTGGTGATAATTCATACGCTACTGGGTATACGTATACATCAAGCATCGATAATAGGACCTTTAACAAGATTAAACTTGGACGTAACAATAGTGAAACGGGTAAACGTGAAATTTATATTTGGCAAGACAGCAAAAATATGACTTTATGGGGAGTGCTACAAGACTATGAGGTTGTCGATGAGAATATGACGCCAGCACAAGTTAAGCAGCACGGTGAAACCAAGATAGCACTTTACAACAGACCAACGAAAACGTTTGATATTACAGCAATAAGCGACTTAAGAATTAGAGCTGGGCGTTCGATTTATGTGCACATAGAGCAGTTAAAGCAAAGCCAGTATTACATTGTTGAAAGCGCCGAGCATGATCTCCTAGACGAGACCATGAGATTGAGCTTAAAGGCGGTGTAACCATGGCACTGATGTACACCATAAAACAAATAGCAAATCAAACCATCGATGCGAAGAAGCCTGCTGAAATAATCTATGGCACGGTTGTAAAAGTATCCCCATTAACGGTTAGGATTGATGAAAAGCTAGAGATTAGTAGTCCGCAATTAATCGTAATAGACGGCATGACATTTGATGTTGGAGATAAATTAGTGCTGCTAAGAAACTTTGGCGGGCAACAATTTCTCATTCTAGGCTATTTGCCATTTAAGAAAACAGTATTGTATGGGATTGTTACATCTGAAATAACAGAAGCGCTTGTGGTAAAGTTGAACAACGGCATGGAACTAACAGCAGACAAGGTGAAAGTTATCAATAATCAACAGTTTGAAAAAGGAACAAGTGTAGCGCTGTTTAGGAACAAAGAGGACAATGATTGGATACTACTGGGGGCGATATGATGGCACTAACACCAGAAGTAAGTGGCATCCCATTGGCTGATGTAGCATTTGATAACGTCAGGCAGCCAAGTTTGACGTACAAGCTCGACTTTGATAGAAAACGCATCGCTGGTGCTGTTGATGGTAAAGAAGCCGTAAAACAAGCCATAATGTGCATTTTATTAACCGAAAGATATGAATACCTTATCTATAGCTGGAATTATGGGATAGAGTTGAACTCTCTCATCGGACGTAGCGGACTAACAATCAATTCTGAGCTTAGAAGGATTATCACAGAAGCTTTGATGGCTGATGACAGAATACTTAGCGTTGAAGATTTTTCTTTTGATTGGATAGATAGAAAAACAGTTAACGCATCATTTACGGTGCGCACTATTTATGGTGATGATACAATTACAAGTGAGTTGAGATTAAATGTATGAGCATATGACATTTGATTACATATTACAGAGGTGTTTAGACCGCATTCCCGATAGCTTAGATAAGAGGGAAGGCAGCATCATATACGATGCATTAGCACCAGCAGCCGCTGAACTTGCTCAGCTTTACATCGAACTTGACACCATTATGGAAAGAGTGTTCCCAGATACAGCAACTGGCGAAGACCTAACCAAATTAGCCATGGAAAGAGGTATTATTCGATTGCCAGCTTCCTATGCGCTAAGGAAAGGAATGTTCACTGACAGTAATGGTAATCCAAAGGACATCCCTATTGGAAGCAGGTTTAGCGGTGGTGAAGTTAATTATGTGGCTGTAGAAAAGTTAGATGCTGGTGTGTTTGCTATGAGATGTGAAACAGCTGGTTCAATTGGGAATGCGCACATTGGCTACCTATCGCCAATTGACTACATTCCAGACCTTGGTTCAGCAACGTTAAGCGACATATTAGTGCCTGGCGAAGATGAAGAAACAGACGAAGCATTGCGTCAAAGGTACATGCAAAGTATAAGGACACAGCCATTTGGTGGCAATATTGCCGATTACAAATACGAAGTATCACAAATATATGGTGTGGGCGGTTGTAAGGTAATACCAGCATGGCAAGGTGGTGGAACAGTTAAGGTAGTAATTATTGATAGCCTGTTCAATGTTCCATCTGCCCAGTTGATTGCTACAGTTCAGAATACATTAGATCCACCACCACAAGGAACTGGATTGGGGACTGCTCCAATTGGACACACCGTTACAGTTACAGGCGTAATCGGTGTCACTATAGACATATCGTTCGCGTTAACGTTGGCTTCTGGCTACAGCTGGGGTTCCGTATCCGATGCTGTATCCGAAGCAATAGAACAATATCTATTGAGCTTAAGACAAACGTGGGCTGATGTTGATTACATCACTGTTAGAAAAAGCTACGTTGAGACCGCTATCCTTGGAGTAGATGGTGTGCTAGACGTTACAGACGTTAAACTTAATGGAACAAAATACAATGTAGAGCTGAACTATGAGCAAATTCCATTGCTTGGTGAGATAAACAATGTTACTTAAGGAATATTTACCAGATTGGTTAAAAGACTTCTTAGAGATACAGCAAATAATGGACAGCGAACAGGTGGAATTTGATAACTTCGGTAATGCCTTAGACAATGTTATCGCCAACATGTTTAAGGTAACGATGAATGAGTATGGTTGCTACAGATGGGAAACAATACTGGGATTAGCGCACGATACTGCTCTTACCTTAGAAGAAAGGCGAAACATAATTTTGACAACGTATATAGCACAAATGCCATTTACATATAAGAGAGTACTGGAGATATTGAAGAGTATTTCACCAAACGCTAATCTTATTGTTGACAATCAAACATTTGAAGCGTATGTGACTGCAACCGTCGTCGGTTTATCTCAAAGAGACGCGATTGCTAGCGTGCTCTTTAGCATTATGCCAGCGAACATAAGAACATACTTAACGATTTACGTCAAACAAAAGCATGAGTTGATTCCACCATACTTTGTAGGTTTTACGACTTCGTATGTGGAGCATGTCCATCATGCAGTATAGGAGGTGCATATGGCTACTTATAGGTCTATAATAACAAATGCTGGCGCATCACTGCTATCGTATCAGCTTGCACACGGTGGCAGCGTGAACATTTATAGAGCTGCTGCTGGCAACGGAATTCCATCGGGAGATCCAAGACAATTAACGACTTTAGTATCAGAACAGCCATCGTTGAACATAGATTTAGGTGCTAAGCAGTTTATTGACGGGAACCCATCTGTCGTTATCATACCAGTGCAAATTAACAATGCAGGGATAACGGTTCCAACTGCGATAAGAGAGATTGGACTTTTCGCTGAAGATCCAAACGGTGAAGAAATACTCTTCGCTTATTCGTATATAGACGGTGCGGACACGGATAATATTCTTCCACCACCGCAAGTAACGAACCCAGAGCAACAATTTGATACAGTTCACACGCATGACATCATTCTTTTCATTACGAGCGATGAAAACGCGGTTATTAGTGTCACCTACACTCCATCTAATTTTGTTTCACAATCACAACTTGTTGAGGTAACAGATGGATTACAAAGTAACATAAATTCACACATCAACGCAGCAGCACCACACAGCGGGCATGAAACCCCCGCAGGGGCACAGGCGAAGGCAGAGGCAGCAGCGGGGGCGGTGCGGGCCGAGCTTGATGCGCATAAGGCAGATTATGCGAATCCCCATCAAGTGAAAGCTGAGCAAGTGTTTG
>Ga0209720_1002791_pt1 | contig 12580 bp, 7 predicted proteins | sample AD_JPNMR3_MetaG_FD_184426 | JGI IMG/M metagenome (GOLD analysis project Ga0209720, IMG submission 184426) | Active sludge microbial communities of municipal wastewater-treating anaerobic digesters from Japan - AD_JPNMR3_MetaG (SPAdes) (version 2) | ecosystem: Engineered > Bioreactor > Anaerobic >...
ACCCATCCTGGTAAACTTGTGGGACTTCTTGCCTATAACTGGCACTGTGACCCACCAGATTTTCCGCTTGAGCCCAATGTATATGTTGAACTGACCACTACTTTACTTATCAATACGAAACTCGGGTTTGACCGTCTTGTGGAAGTATGGCCGAAAAAGGTCAAATACTGCGGACTTTACGATTACTGGGCTGTCTATGACTGGACGCGGGACAATATGCCAGCAGGCAGAACCGGAAATCTGAAATATGTGGCAGAGAAGATTCCATTTTACATCAAGCATGGTCTTACGTGTATGTGTGCAGAAAGCGGAAACAGCTGGGGTGGTCAGGGGCTTGGCTATTACCTTGCCATTCACCTAATGTGGAACACATCCACAGATGTTGAAGCACTGAAAAACGATTTTTATGAAAAAGCATTTGGTCCTGCGGCAAAGGAGATGAAGGCATATTACCAGCACACTGACCTGGGCAACAACCCGCTTGTTGGTCCTACATTTTACCGCATTTGTTGTGATTACCTTGAATCTGCTGAGAAAGCCGCAAAAGGTCATCCTGATGTGCTGGCACGCATTGAACAACTGAAGCAGTATAATGTTTATGTCTACCTGCTGAACAAGGAGCGAGACACGACACTTCCGCCTGGAGAACGCAAGAAATGGGCTTTTGAAACACTTAGATGGAACTATCGTATGCGCAACACATACATGACCTTCTGGACTTTTTTTGCCGGCATGACATCTGCTCAATGGGCAAAGGAATTCAAGGAGGACTCCTGGGACTGGTATAAAAACTACTGGGTATTGAAAAAACCAGAACAGATTCCATATCGTGATTCCAATCCAATTACGCCTGAAGAAACTGCCCGCTGGTTTCAGCAGATGAAAGCAGATTACGGTGAAGTTCCAAAAATTACTGAAATAAGTTTCAGCAAGAAACTGGTTGCTCCTGGCTGGGTTTCAGATACTCCAAATCCTCAGAAGAACGATAGGGTGATTTTTCACGGTCCATTCACGATGGCTCTGGCAAGTATGAAAGGAGAACCGCTGCGTTTTTCAATGAACCATGGAACAATGTATCCAAACAGCCCTGCTGGCGATTATGTTCTGACAGATATGTCAGGCAAAGAAATTACAAAAGGCACAGTACCGATATGTCCGAAAAATCCGACAGAGATTGAACTGAAAGTGCCTGGTGCAGGTGTCTATTATTTCAAATTCGATGACCATGGTGGTGGGACTGCCTTTATGCCATCTTCTGGTCTGCGCGCGGCTTTTGTACCAGAAGGACCAAGAGGTTATACTTTGCTGTACCGCGTATGGTTCTATGTTCCAAAAGGCACCACAGAGATTCAGTTTGCGCCTTCATGCAGTGGAATAAGATTTGGGATACAGACTCCTGACGGAAAATGGGTTGAATGCAAGAATAGGGTAAACCTTCCTGCCAGAAGCGATGGACTCAACTTCAAGGCAGATGGCTACTATTATGTGATACCAGTGCCAAAAGATATGGATGGCAAAATGTGGGCAATGTCTATGGCTCAGTGTGGTTTCCATATGCGCTTTTTCAATATCCCGACAATTCTGTCTCTGTCTTCAGACGGGCCAATCATTCCAGAAGAAGTAGCGAAAAAAGATGGACTTCTAAAATGATAGGAGGAGCAATGAAGCCAGTGTATTTGATAGTCAGTATCTTTGTAGGAATTTCTTTGTTGAAAGCCGCACCAATCACTATTGTAGAAAATGGCAAGCCGCAGGCAGTAATTGTGGTTGCTTCTGATGAGCCAAAGGCAGACAAGGCTGCTACAGAAATTCAAAAATACATTGAAAAAATGAGTGGTGCGAAATTGCCCATTGTAAAAGAAGGAGAACCAGTCAATACAGATGTTTCTATTTTTGTTGGTCATACAAAGGCAGCAGCAAAAAATGGGGTGAAGATTCCTTCTGGCTTCAAGGAAGTTGTGGGAGACCCAAAAGTTTTTGAGGAAGAAGGATTTGTGATAAAAACAAAAGGAAAAAATATTTTCATTGGCGGCAATTCAGACGGACCGTACCAGGGCACAATTTATGCTGCGTATGAATTCCTGGAACGGCTGGGTTGCCGATTTTATTTTCCAGGAGAATGGGGTGAGGTCATTCCTGAAAAAAAGACAATCACATTTCCAGAAATAGATTTACAGTCAAAACCTGATTTTGCGATTCGCGAGATTGGACTTGGTGGATGGATTCCTTCAAGCAAGCAGGAATGGGCTATATATGCTGACTGGCAAAACAAGGTCAAGATGACTAATACTTTTTTCTATCCACCTGTCGGAGATGGGTTCCTTGCATACCTGATTCCTCCGAATGAGTTTTATCCAAAAGAACCAGAACTATTTGCGATGAACCAGAATGGAAGTCGTGAACCTATGAAATGGTACAATGGCAGATACTATGAAAATGTTACAATGCTCGCCCTTGGAAATCCGCGCACACTTGAAGTCGCAGTTCAAAACCTCAAAGACGCCTATGCAGGTAAGCGACCCAGATTAGGAAATATGTCTCCAAGTGGCAATGGTTTTGGTATCAGTCCGCCTGATGGCGCGGTTTTTGACTATGACCCAAAGTACAAGGATATCAACCAGAATTTCAATTATCCTACATATATTCACCACCCGATGACCAGTGAGGAATTTTTTACATTTGCTGCAAAACTTGCAAAAGAGTTTCCTGACAAATGGGTATCAACAATGGCATACGCTGGTCGAGAGATGCCTCCGCAGGGCGTAAAAATTCCACAAAACATCGCAGTAATGTATGCTCCGATTTCCTCCTGCGTACTTCATCCTGGAAATGATTCTTCTTGCTGGCGACGAAGTGAAACAATCAGCATTATGCGGCAATGGTGCAAACTTACCCCGCATGTGTGGCTATATGATTATAATCCAGGATTTTTGCTTGGATGTTTTGTGCCTGAGAGAGATGTTGCGAACTTTGCAGTCAATGTCAAACTTTACAAGGATATGAAACTGAAAGGGTTTCAGACAGAAGGACGCAAGGCATTCATGGCGACATGGATTAGCTGGTACATACGGGCAAAGTTAATGTGGGATGCACATGCAGATGTAGAAGCACTCAAGAAGGACTTTTATACAACATTTTTCGGACCAGAGGCAGGCTTATTTGTTCAACAATGGTGGGATGAATGTGAAAAAGCATTGGGCTCTGCGACAATCCATTGTCATGAGGACTGGCTGGTCAATCATATTTACACTGTCCCATTCACAAAAAAGATTCATCAGTATGTAGAAAAGGCAGCGAAATGCGCAATGACGCCAGAGCAAAAAGAACATTTCAATGCATTTGCACTTATTGCTGACCATCTTGAAGCATACGCAGCCAAAGAAGAAGCAGAAAAAAACCTTGATTATAGAGAAGCAGCCAGGCAGGCCCAGCGTATGGAAGACGACAAGAAAAAATTATATTCCATTTATCCATTCTTTATCGGTCCAAAGTATCATCCAGAATTCACAAATGGCCAGGAAATCAAATACAGACAACTCTATGCAATGACCAATGGTGAAACAGGAATTTTGATAGCACCTGTTCCTCTTGAGGCAAAATTCAAGAGAGACCCATTCAATGAAGGCGTTGTTGGCCAGTGGTATCTTCCTGAATTTGATGATACACAATGGGAAACCAAAAATACCTTTTTCACATGGGATGCCCAGGATAAGCCAGAGGATGCAAAAGGACACGATTATGATGGCTATGGCTGGTATCGTTTTACTCTTAAAGTGCCATCAGATGCAATCAGTAAACAACTGAAACTTCATCTTGGGGGTGTGATCAATGAAGGATGGGTCTGGATAAACGGGAATTATGTGGGGCACAGGCAGTGGCAGCTGTGGTGGGCAGGCCGCGAGGCACTGGAGATGGATGTAGATGTAACAGGCAAAGTAAAACCAGGTGACAATATCGTTGCTGTTCGGGTGTGGAACAATGCAGAAATCGGCGGCTTATTCCGCAGGGGATTTTTATGGTCACCAGCAAAATAAAACCTGGACTTGACAAAAGTTATGAGCGGGGGTAGAATTGCATATGGGAAAAACTTGAAAAGGAGGTGAGAAAAATGAAAAAGGGATTCACGCTTATTGAACTGCTGGTGGTGATTGCAATCATTGCAATCCTTGCTGCGATGCTACTACCTGCATTGAGCAAGGCAAGGGAAAGGGCAAGAGCAGCAGTATGCATCGCCAACCTGAAGCAAATAGCACTTGCTTCAAAACTGTACATTGATGATTATCCAGGAACACTTCCCAGAATGCCAAGCGTATTTTACGCCAATGGAGTTCTGGTCGGATTCTGCACAGGACTGTATGATTTGAACTATGTGAAAAACTGGCAGGTTTTCAAGTGCCCATCTGATACAAGAAAGGTGGATTGGTCAAGTAATGGCCAGAATGCCAGTTATTCCATGAATACTGGTAGGGACTGGGAAGGATCTTATGGTTTCCCTGAGGTTTCAGCAGATGGAACTGCTGATGAAGAGGGAACAATTTACATCTATTGCACTCGCAACTGGACAGGAAATGGGGCTGTGCATCCTGACTCCTGGAGGCAGGCATACCTTGCAGGAAACTGTGGAGACCATAATGGATGGGTGAATATTATCTTTTGCGATTTGCATGTTGGAGCCCTTGGTGCAAGATATCTTACAACTCAAATGGGTGCTCCTGGTTGTGTCTGGGGTTTTGGTCCATGGTCTTATTCAAAAAATGATTAATGATATGAATGAGAAATTGAATTTTAGCAGAAGGAGGTGAAAGAACATGAAGAAAAAGGGTTTTACCCTGATTGAACTGCTTGTGGTCATAGCAATTATAGCGATACTTGCAGCAATGCTTTTACCAGCACTGGGAAGGGCAAGGGCAAAGGCAAGAATGACAACATGCTTGAATAACCTCAAACAGATAGGACTTGCTGTCCAGTTGTATCTGAGCGATTACAATGAAAACTGGTATCCACACCTCAATGGGGTTGACAAACTTGGCTATACCTGGGAATGGGGACTTAACTATCTTCCTGGCAAGGCAGTGACAGCATTTCTCTATACCCTCATTGATAAAGGCTATCTTACAGGAACAATGACCTATGGGACAGGTGCCTTTTATGGAGATCAGTATAATGACTTCCTTGCAGCCTCAACAGGCATGGTCCACTGCCCATGTCTTGATCCTTACTGGGAAAATGGGTATAGAAGGACAGGATACCCTGGCTGGTGCGATTATGCTTATAACAGAAACCTGCCTGTAAATGCAGTAAAACTCGGCAGGGTTCCAAAACCAGCAGAAACACTATTGTTTTTTGAAAGCAGGGCAGGCGAGGTTGATCCATTATATCCTGATCCATCTTATAACCAGGTATGGGTTCAAAACTGGATGTACTACGGCTATGGAAGACACTGGCAGTTTGAGCTAATCAATGCTGTATTTGTTGATGGCCACGCTGCTTCTCTTACATGGAATGATTTTATAAAAGGCGGATATCCGCAGTAAAAAAAACAGTCCCTATTCTGATGTGCTGAATTCCAGTTGCTCAGGATAGGGACTGAAGTATTTTTGAGACATAAGATAAACATTTTCAAACCTCAAAGCAAAATTTTTTGCTATTTCCACAACAGCGCTGAGTGGAATTTGCTCATTTTTCAGTTTTTCCATAAGAGATAAAAAATGCCTTTTCTCAGATGGCTGGATTTTGTTTGAGAAATAGCCGTATATGTGTTGAAGGACATTGTAGTGTTTTTTTATTCCCGGCTTTCTTTCAAATACAGAATAGAAAATTTTTTCATATTCTGAAAGAGTTTGTTCAAATCTTCCCTTTTTGTATCCTGCAATAATTCTTCCAAGCTGGTGTAATTTTTTCTGACTGTACAGCATCAAAAGATACTTGTATTTTGTGTGAAAATCAATCAGTTTCGTTATTGATTTTCCGTTTTTGTCAAGATTTCTCATATCAGCATGCGCAAAAATTGCTGTGAGAAAATGTTGCCTGATTTCTGGATTTTTTAATCTCAATTCATCTTCAATTGGTTTATCTGGAAATTTTTCTTTCACAATTTGTGCAAATAATCCCATTCCCCTTTTCAAAATATCATTTGCGTTTTTATCTCGATAAATTTTTGTTCCAGAAAAACCGCAGGATGGCGACTTCCCTTTGAGCAAAAATCCATCAACACCTTTTAAGTGATTCAGAAATTCACTCGAAAATCTGTCCATTTTTTCTGTCAGGTCAATGCCTGTTTTTGTCTGGTAAATCCTGTAAGTATTTTTTTCAAGATAAAGTTTGATTGGGTCTCGCGGTACAGATAGCCCGATTTCTGTTTCAGGACATACTGTAATCACATCGACAAAATTTTTCAGTTTTTCAACAAAGGCATTTTTGATGATTTCGCCATTGTATCTGACTGGCTCTGAATTTAGACACGCGCTCAAAACAATCACGGGTCTGGGAAAATGATTTTCACCCATTATTAAAATAAATTTTTGTTAATAACCCTTGAAATGGCGCAAAGATTTTCCTGCCATCGATCTTCAGGGATATCTTCAGTAATGCCCATAATCAGATTGTGCCCCTTTGATACATCGATAATGTGCTGGGTGGTTTTCTCTATTTCTTCAATGGAACGCAGATGCACAGATGAAGGAAAGTTTATCCACAGCACCTTATCATGCCAGATATTGAATGCGTCCTCAATGCTCATATCAGAATCAGGAGAAGGTGAAAATGCTTCAATATAATCAAGCCCTGATTTTGCAACAAGGTCTGCCCATACTTTATTGTTTCCATCAAGATGGCAGCCAAGAAGTTTCCCATGTTTGTGCATTACCATTGCTGCTTCCTGATGATGGGGAAGCACATATTTCTCAAACCTTTCCCTTCCCATAACATTTCCAGTTTCATTCCCACCAAAGTTCGCAATCAATGCAGGGGACTTTGCCACAATTTCATAGATCTGCCTCAGTTTTTCCACCTGTATATCTACAAGTTTTTCAATCTCATCCCTTCTTTCAGCCCATTCAATCGCAAATGTTTCTACTCCCATCCACCCAATCATAATCTGATGAAGTGGTGATGACCCTATGCCAGCTCTTAAAATCACATCTTCACCAAGTGACTGTTGCGCGTTAAGAAATTCATCGTAATGTGGTTGGTATCTCTGGTCAGCAACCATCGCATAAAGTTTTTTGTAATCCTGTGGACCTTTAAAAATTTTTTCTATAGTCCATGAGGTAAAGCCAGCAGGTTTTACAAGATATGTCAGTTGTCCATGTGGTGTGTTAATAAAGTACCTTGTGAAATCAAGTCCGTTTTCAGTATACGAATGACTTTCATATGAGACATTGGGCGATATAACTTTGAATACTGGATATAATCTGTTAACGATGCACAGTCCTTCATTTCTTAACTGTCTTTCCACACTGCACTGAGGAATTTTTGATTCGTAAATTGTCAGTGGAATTTTGTCAATTTTTTCACCCTTCAACACTGCCTCAACTCTTTTTCTCGGCGTCATCGTCATCTCCTTTATGGAAACTCAATCTTTATCTGGTCTATCATGACATAGCCAGAAGGAAGTTTTGTTCTATCAACCTCGTAATCCCTTTCTGCCCATCCTTGGTAAGGATTCACAGCAGGATCAAGTGGAACAACATCGAGCGGAAATAATACCAGAATGATATCTCCGTTTACATCCTTTAAAAGTTCTTCTATTGGACCTTCTCCATAAAAATTCATCCTGTCCTTTCTTGAACCGAGATTTGTCCATTGTTTCTGGTCAGGCACGCATACAATACTCTGTGTTGACCAGTCCTTTGTCACTCTGATTGGTTGAGACGATAGTACCTGATTAACCCAGATTTTTCCATTATGCCCCTGAACAAGAACAAGAAGTTGTGACCCTTTCAGGTCACAATCACCTTTCAAAGTTATTGTAATTTTTGCATTGGTGAAATCTGTCGGGAAATTGCCATCCACAAATCTATTTCTACCAGCAACCTTAATCAGTGGCTCTGGATCTATCTTTGAATGACTCGTATGAAGAGCAAAAAGAATGTGAAGAAATCCAGCTTTTGGCGAGCAATGATTACAGTCAATCCACCAAGGACTTCGTGATATGATGCAGCTATCCCTGATTTCCAAACTCAATGCTCCATTTTTATCCCATCCAAGCCATCCACCAGGTCCACTGTCGAATGTTTCAACATAAGTTCTTCCCATATTTCCTCCGTTGTTCAATACAGAATCTTCACAAAATCAGTTTCCTTTAATGGTATTGAAAATTTTACAGAGTTTTTTTCCTGTTTGAAGGAAATACTTCCACAATGCACTGACTCCACTGATTTGACTGGTTTTTTCGTTTGAACCTCAAGGTTGATATTGCTCAATGGTTGTAGAGTATAATTTGCAATCGGTACAATCAATCCCTTCTCACATTCCATTGCCACAGCGTCAACAAGCGGTGTATCACAGATCACAGGTAACTGAACAGCTGCTTCGAAAACAGGAAAAACTATGAAATTTCTTATGCTTTCAGGATATTTCCACACATTGTATGAGCGGGCAAGAATTTCTGTGTCTGTTGCGATTTTATCAGGTTGGGGTGCTTTGATTTCATTGATATTAACGCCTGCAGCAATTTGATTCCTTTCAATAAGCGCCTGGTAGGCATAGGCAACAGCAGGAAGAAATCCAGCATAGTACACCTGTCCTTTTCCTGTTTTACCAGAAACTATTGCCACTGTACCATCAGAAAAATTTCCCAGCACAACAGAGCCGGGTTTAGGATTGAGAACCTGTTTTACTGAAAGTACTGGAATAGTCGTTCCATTTTTTGTTGTGACTGTGTCTTTTGGAGTTAATCGATCAAGGTATCTACCGCTTGAAAGATAACTCTGAAGTTCCTGGAGGTTTTCTCGCTTTGCAGGAATAATTTCATCAAGAATATTGATGGGTCTATTATAATGGTCAAGAGAGCCTGCGCCTGCTGTTAAAAATAGAACTCCACCATTTTTTACCCATTGTTTCAATTTTTCCGCTGCTTCAGGAATGATGTTTCTGCCTGAAAAATAACATACCTTATATCCTGAAAGTTCTTTTTCAGCAAGTGTCTGTTCTGAAACAAAGTCCACAGGGACCTGTTTATGAGTAAGAGCAAGCCATATGAACATCCTTTCAAATCCAAACGCATAATTTTTCTTGAGGTCCCATATATCTGAACTTGATGAATACACGATTGCAACCTGTGAGGGAATTTTTTTCGCAGGCATAAGCATGTCCTCTGCCCAGCCAATTTCTCTGATGATTTCTGCCTGACTGTACCACTTTTCTGGATGAGCATACAAAGAAGAACTTCTCCAAGGAGGACCTCCTTCATGACCAGCCCATGAAGGTCCATAGAAGAAACTTTCAAAAAATTTTACATTTCTTGCAACCTGGCTTGCAGTAATCGTTTTAATGTCCCATGGCAATCTTCCTGCATACACAATCAGATAATGGCCAAGCACTTGATTGTTTTTCATTGCAGCAGAGCGCATCAGTTCCACATTATAGGTCGTGCATTCTCTTGTTAAAGACCCATTACCCCAATTTTCGCTCCACAGTGCATTCATTCCACCTGGTTCAAGAATTTCAAAATAATCAACACCCTGGGCATAGAAATTTGCAACATATGTGGCGCCATCTGAAAAATTTGGAGATGCCGGGATATCTTTTCCATATGCCTGGGTTATTAAATTTTTTTGAAGAATCATAAAATCCGCAAGAGCGCGTGACCTGAATTTCTGAGAATAATAATACAACGCAGGATATGTCTCTGCTTGAGTTTCATCAACAATTTTCACCTCATTCCAGTCCTTCACGAGTAAATCAGAGGGTTTTTTACCAAGTGTTTTTATCCATTGAACAAACTTTTCATTACATACAGGACAGTTTGATAGATGAGATAGAGGTTGACCACCTGGTTCATCCATAAGCATGGCAAAGGCAATGTTTTCAGCAGAAATATTATTTTTCTGCATCTGATCCGTGTCTGTCTTTAATCTTTCTTTCATCTTTTCAATATCTGGCTGATTGTAACAATCATTTTTCATCAACCACAATCCGCCAATTCTCAATTTTTCTTTGTTTGAAAATCCAAAATAATCAAGGGTCTTCCATTCTCTTTCAGAAACCTTTTTGTCAGATGGAGCAAATCCCTCTTGCCCTGAATGGAACCTTGCGCGAAATGAAAAAAGTTGGGGTTTTTTCCCAATATCAGGCCAATTGAATGAATCAGCGAGTTTTCCTGTTTTTTCAGCAATTTCAAGGTCATCAGTCAGTTTTTTCGCTCCTTCAGATGTGTTAAAATCAGGTGGAATTATGATATGGATGCCAGAAGGTTGGGCATCCCTTTCAATAACCTTTACGATTTTTGCTTCATCGGGCTCTGATGCAATTTCAAATTTTACCTTAAACCGTGGTGCAACCTCATAGTAGGTGTATCGTGGTGAAATCAGTAAATTCACTCCTGTATCCCAGTACATCAATTTTGCAATGTTAATCCAGCCGGTCTTTGTATTATTGTCAAAATATTTCCTTCCACTTGCGGGTCTGATACCTGTATCAAGCCCATCTGGAGTTAAGGAAAAATGTGCATACCATGGACTTCTGTAATAATCTCCAAAGATATGAATGTAAAAAGGTTTTTCATATCCATCACCCACAGTGACCCTCACATATATGCCAGGGCCATAGACAGTGTGGTCTGGCTTTTGTTTCAAATCCTTTGTGATTAACACACAATCAATGCATCTGCTTAATCTATGCACATTTTTTTGACCTGTTTTGACAAATTTCAATGTAATATTACCTGCTGGAAGTTCTGCATCAACATAGTCCCAGACATAGTCCATACCGAGCCGCCTGTCTCTTGCAACCTGGCTGGTTGATTCAAGGTCAAATTCTTTTGAGGCAGTTTCATTGCCATTTTGAATAACAACAAGTTTGAATGTTCCGCGAACATCTGGCTTTTGAGAGTATCTTACCCAGATTCTGTATGTGGCTTTTTCAGGAATCGTTGCTGTATCGTAAGCAACTGAATCAAACTGTCCTGAAGAACCCTGTAAAACCTTTAATCTTGACGCTGAGCGTGCAACATCTCCTTCAGCGACCTTCCAGCCAGTACCAGTAGTTTTAAAGTTTTCTGCCTCAAGAAAAATGTCTGAATATACCTTGTTGATGAAAACGGCTGTCAACAGAAATAAGCATACAATCGCAGTTGTCCTGATAAACCCGAGCATTTTATCCTCCCTGGTAATGCTGGAAAAATGTCCTTTTCCCTGGATGTGATAATATATTATGAAAACATAGGAGGTCAAAATGTCAAATAATGAGTGGAACGCAGAAATTGCGTCAAAGTACTGGCCAGACCAGAGAAGTCACTGGTCGCCTGTTTCATGGAAAGACCACCTGTACGATTTCAATATTTTTTATGATGGAACAATTCTTGCAAATCCAACAGGTCTTGGCATAAACATCAATGTTCTGCCAGAAGACCAGATTTTTGCCTCTGAGTTACGAGTTAGATTAATGACCTCAAATCCCTGTCCTCAGGAAACTGTGTCTTCAAAATCAGCGTGCGACATTGCTTTAATGCAGCTTCTTAACCCGGATGGAAGGCATATTGATGGCTGGGAACAATGCAAAACACCTGTTTATGTAATTGAACACAGTGTTCTTGGAGTTCCCATTGTAGTAAAACAAAAACAGTTTGCGCATATCCCTGGAGGGCAACCTGTAAGAAAAGGTAATGAAGTTCTCTTTCTCTGGGTAAGATTTGAAGTGGCAGACATTATTGAAGAAATCAACTGTTTGAAAGAAATGTATGTGTGCCTTTCAATTCTCGCGCCATCGCTCATTGTGGGAATGGGTGCATATAACAATATTACATTTAATTATGGTTTTGGTATTCCAGCATATCCAGCCGCTTTACATTGTGAAGGAGATAAAACACTCGAAAAACCGTGTTATGTCAGGCATGGTTCTCCCTATCAGTCAAATCTATTTGGTGCCTTCCTTTATGGCAAAAGAAATCGGCTTGCAATACCCGGAAAACAGAAAGACATTTCAGTTCAATTTGTTAGAAGCCAGTTTTTTTCTCCTGCTAACAAACATCTCACTCACATCGTGATAAAAATTCCAGTCAAAATTGGCGCAAAGGCTGATTTTGTTTATCCATTTGTTCCTGTTGAGGACTACTTGATTGAAAAAGAACTGTCCTATGGTTATGATGGAGCGCTTAGTGAAGCAGAAAAATTCTGGGCGTCGCAATTACGTACAAAAACACAAATCAAAATGAGTGAACTTTTACTTCAGGGCTGGATGGATAATCTTCCCCGTCTTACAGCAATGATTGCACATAAACTTCCAGAAGAAAACTGGTATGGACTTCCTTCAGGAAGTTATTGCTATGAAGCCGCATGGCCCACATCACTTGCGATGCATCTTTATGGTCTTGACTTTCTTGGTTTTGGAAAGGAAGTTGAAAAATATCTTGAACCCTACA